>Ga0307947_1001247_pt1 | contig 19839 bp, 26 predicted proteins | sample OrgLakmetagen232_FD_201840 | JGI IMG/M metagenome (GOLD analysis project Ga0307947, IMG submission 201840) | Saline water microbial communities from Organic Lake, Antarctica - #232 | ecosystem: Environmental > Aquatic > Non-marine Saline and Alkaline > Saline | place: Antarctica: Organic Lake...
CATGTGCTTTTCTTTTGCAAGTGTGTTGAAGTATGCGAGCTGCGCATGAGATACAGAGACCTCTTTGAAGGAATGTTTAAGACTCTGCGTGTGTTTGCTCCTTCGAGCTCTGAATTTATTCCTTTCTTAACTTGTCATCACAGTATCACTGATTTTGAGATAAATGCATTCCTGAATCAAGACTCATACAGAATTCTCAAGTTTGTGTCAGATTTAGTTTCAATTTTCGACACTGGTTGATTTTGTTTCACCAGCCAATTGCCATCAGCCAGAGACTCGGACTGTAGGCCATCCTTGTAACCCCTTGTAACCCCTTGAAGGGGCTGGTAGCTGGTGGGAGAACATATAGACAAGAGGAGCTTTTCAGTGGGGATCAGGTGGTTGGGAGGCAGGAGCCTGCACACCACCAGGAGTATTGCTCAAAAATCTGTAGGGATCGTGTTCAATGTCTCGCCTACCTGTATGATTTTGGTTGCGGATTGATTTTGGTTGCGGACCTGATTGCAAGTAGGCTTAATTTTTCATGAGTAGCCTTTAACTCCGAGGCTGTGGGGTGGGTTCCTTGTGCGGCTGCTGTAGATGGTACCTATTGCTCCTAGCAGGATGGTGTGAAGGGTTTTACGGTGTCCGAGTAAGCAAGGCATTAGCAGCTTATGTTGTTCTTGTGCCTTTTCTGCTTGTTGAGTAGGGGAAGTGTCTACACAGCACTTAATTTCGATCTAAACTTAACTAAAGTTTGGGGAACGTCTTGATAATCTTTGAGAAGATAAGATTGATTAAGCACTGATCACATATTCATGCCATTCTACAAAGAAACTAGATCGAGGCGATGATTTAATCAGACAGCTGCCACGTAATGAGGGCCAACTAGCTGGAGCCAGTCTATTGATGGTGTTTTCTGGTTTGCTGATGATGCTTTTCACTTACTTAGCCAGTATTTAATAAATGCTCAGCCACAGGATTAAGTGGACTTCCCAGCTCTGGGGAGAAGAGGCGCGGCAGCCGACCAGTGCACGTGTGTATGTATGCCCGTGTGTTCGAAGCAGAAAGAAAGCTGGAAAGAAGCAGAGCAGCAAAATACAAAGCAGCCCATCCTGAAAAACATGGTATAATCACTTGCGCCGTCTCAAACTTTGTTGTGATGGCGACCTGAAACGTAACTTTGTTTAAACTTCGGACACAGGAAACGAAATAATCCTTCCCTGCTCATGGAGAGCTACACAGTCCCCCGCCAATGCATCATGCGCGGCCCCTTTTAAGAAGCTCTCATGAACCTTATTCACCAATGGGATCCTCATCTTCCTCCTCACTCCCCCCCTCTTGTTCCCCTCTTCGTCCATCAGGATGCCTGTTACTTGTGTGCACCTCCCGTGCCATCTCCAGCTGCTGCAGCCTCTCCTGCTGCTCCTGCCGCTGCCGTTCCCTGCTGCTGTTGCCCCCTACCTGCACGTTCTGGTTCGATGACGTGGTGAAGACAGACCATGTGTCTGGCATCACACACGCGAGTGCACTGAGACTTGGGCTGAAGGACAGGGCACGGATCCAGGGCATGACCTGCAGGCGGAACATGATGTGCGGGAATGTACTGTGAAGAGTGAAGACTGTGTAGCTGTGCACATAGTGTGTAAGCGCTTTCAGCCTTGGCGTCTGGAATTATGCTTAGCATTGTGCTGTGGCGGAGCATGACCTTATTTAAGGCAGCTGACAAGCGTGCAGGACCATGGTACACAATTGAAACATGCACACCTAGAAAGGCACAATGTGTGGGCTTCTAAATGAGCAGAGAAAAACTTAAGCGGGTTTGCTTCCTACCCCCAAATGTGCGACCTTCCCATTGCTCCCACCCTCTCCTCACCTTCAAATTGCTCAAAAATTACCAGGGACAACGAGCAGCCAACTAGGCACTGAGGCTACCACTGCTTTTTGTTGTAATTAGATGTTCCAGTGACCAGTCCTGCAGCAAACACTTTGAATCGCACCACCCACACCTGAGCAGAAACTGCTGCAGAGCACCCCCCCGCTGCCAAGGTGCCATGCCACACGGCTAGACTTGCAGAGGTCCTCTGTACCCTCTCTGCATTTTCGCTGCGTGCACGCTCAGCCCGATTCTGTGCAGGAGCTTGCAGGGGCATCCACCTGGAAAGGAAAGAGACAGAAAAATCCATACTGGTGGTTTCAATACACTTAAACTAGCTAGAAAAGAAACACTCTGGTGCCAGCTCCTGAGATCCACTCTATGCAGGAATTAGGTTGTTTACCACTCGTCATCAGCTACACCGCCAATTGTTTGCTATGAATTACCTGCGTGGCGCAGGATGTGTGTTGGCAAACATGAGGCCCCGAGCAGCCACAGACCCAGCACACGCAGATGCAAGGTTTAATGCAGTGGTGGGCTCTTCTACACCCCAAAATCCTCCAGAGAAGTCGCTGCTGGATGCGCCATTGCGAAAGGATGCCATGAAGGCTGTGTGCGTGTGTGTACATGTGTGTACGTGTGTGTGTATATGTGAGTGCGTGAATGGTCGCAGGGCAGATTCATCTCTCGTATGCTGACGTATGAGTGTGTTGTGCGTGTGTTTGTGATGCAACTTTGCAACAGCCCAACGGTGTGTGGAGCAAGTGCAAGTTCGTACCAATCAAGGTATCGATGATTATGATGGATGATTATGATGGAGTTAAAGTCATATATCCCTGGTCAAGACATTGTCTCCATGAAAATAGCTCTGATACCATGCAAAGAGATGCACAATACAGTGTGCACACACTTCAAGGTAGAACAAGAGCATAATAGACCATTGCAAAAATGTAAATCCAGAGAGGCCTGAGGCCCCTGTATGGGTGGCACCCTGTGGACCCTTCTTGCTGTCATCAGCTCACCTGCATCGCTCATGTATGAGGCCGCCATGGTCACATCCTCTATGGCTTCTTCATCGATGAAGTTGAGGTAGTTCTCGTGCAGGAAGGCAGCGACTGAGAACACAAGTTTGAGGGAAGAAATGGGTGAATACACAAGCTGAGGCATAGCTAGCAGAAATCGTGTGGGGGCTGGGGTATCTCTATGGGGTACCTCTATGGGGTATCTCTATGGGGATATCTCTATGGGGTGTCCTTATGGGGTATCTTCTACAACAAAGGCACGCATGCTTTCTGCATGCAGAGCTGCGCACAAAAAAAGTGAGCCTGCTTACAAGCGTAGGGGTAGGTGTCCATCAATAACCTAATTACAACTTTAAAAACTTGTCATACTGCTGGGGATGAGCTGTCCATCATTCCAACGAACGAACATTCAGCGTATGAGCAGCGACAACATAACGAACAGCAATGACCTCCAAGAGTAACGACCTAGCGCCGCCAGCTCACCTTGGATGGGCTCCAGACCGGACTGTGCAACGATGACCTCAGGGTCATACAGCGAGGGAGGGCGGCGGAGGCTGCGATGATGCAAACAAAGCAAAAAAGCAGCTTAGGATGGATCGTACAGCGAGGGAGGGCGGCGGAGGCTGAGGTGTTGCAATTGCAAGCAAAGCGAAGTATCATAGCTTGGAAAAGGACCGTACAGTGAGGAAGGGCGGCGGAGGCTGCGTTGCACACTTGACAAATTTGAAGATAAGTACATTTATAGACTGATGAAAACGGCACCCCCATAATGTAGGTATGCTCTTTTCTTTTTAATGAGCCAATAGAAAGGCTGCACGGCAAAAGGAACTGTAAAGGAGGACATGGACCCTCACCTTTCACACAGCATATCCTCTGAAGAGAAGTCATGACTGCACATCCAGATTGACTTGCTAGGGGCCTGCAGCTCTGACTGCTTACGCACTGCCGCCACCGCTGATGCTGCTGCCTCTGCAGCTTTGCTTAGGCCACGTTTGCTCCCGGTACTCCCTGGAGTGGAATGAGGACGTGCACACACATGTCGAGGACTGCCAAAAAGCATGCACATAAGTGTTGTGGACTGCCGAAAGTGGGTCAACTTTAAAAATTGTGCCATCGTCTCCTCTGGGCACAAAAAGAAAAGAGGAATAAAAAGCTGCAGGCAGCAGCCATCAAAACATCTGTCAAAGAAAAATAATTGAGCGGGAACAGTACATATTGAGAGATAAATGCCACATCAAACATATTTATGTTGCTTGATTGGTGGGGGTTCTTGTACAGATCAGGACATGCATCTACGACGGATTCTCTACTTTGGCCATACATCGTGCTCAAATAGGAACAAGCACTTACGGGCTCAGCTGCAGTACCTTTTGAGCTACTAGCTGCAGCCATACATTGGCTACCGCTGCAAGTACATATCGAACACTACCTGCATTCCTGTGTCAGTTGCTAGGTGCAACGACCTTGTACTGACTACAAGCTGCATTTCAAATTGGCTTCTATCACCCTTAGAACATGAGGGCATCTAGCAGCAGCCTTATGCTGGTGACCAGCTACCGTCCTGCATCCGCTGCACTAGCTGCTGCACTAGCAGCCCTCCTCTGGTGACCACCTACCATCCTGCACCTGCTGCACTTGCCTGACGTGCCACCAGGCTGCCCTTCATCTGCGACTTCACGCTTGTTGTACAGGAGCTTGCCCAGGGCATGGAAGATGTCCAGTCCAAGGTCGCGCTGCAAATTCAGTCAAACCCAAGTGAAAGTTTTCCCGCCTACCCATGTTCACACACATACACACACATGTGCACTTGCACACACACACACACGCACACACAAACGTGCACTTGCACGCACACACATGTGCACACACACGTGCACACACACACGTGCACACACACACTCAGTGTTGTGAGCTCAGGTAGCAACACAAGCTCTCAAGGCGACCAGCTTCACAGGAGCAATCAGCAAAAGCGCACATCACCGGACCACAGCAAATGGGGAAGAGGAAGAAGAACCAGCAAGTTGTGCAGGGATGGCACAGACATACAATGAAATGTGATGAAGGCCCATTCATTCTGCCAATGCCTGGTCACAACTTGGGAGAGCATGCGCTTAGAGGCAAATTCTCGTATTAGGCAATGAAGGTGAACATCTGCAGATTCCATACCACAGGGTACCTGGTCTAAGGACAAAAAAGCTGTTGTACCAGAGATCAAGCACATGAAAAAGATGGCGCAGCAGCAAATGTAGCAAGTACACGCCTAAAGAGACCCTCCCAAGTCCTAGAGATGGCGCAGCAGCAAACGTAGCAAGTACACGCCTACAGAGACCCTCTCAAGTCCTAGAGATGGCGCAGCAGCAAATGTAGCAAGTACACCCTACAGAGACCTTCACAACTCCTAGGCTGGGTTGTTTCTAGTTGCCCTTACACGGAACTGCACTCTAAACAAGGGCTGCACGCCTTGTGCTTGATCATGCTACCTTCACAATTCACTCGTGCGCTGGTAACGTGTCCTGCTGACATTTGCACAAGCCTACTTTTAAAAACAGGATGCAAGCCTCGATAGCTGCTCTCCCATGTGCCTCTTGAAGTGCACGCTGCAGTCACGCACTCGCTCAGCAGCAACATGTGCTTCCAGGAGCGCCGACAGGTACACGTGCCTACTTCATAAACAGTATGCAAGCATCAATACCTGCACTCCCATGTGCCTCCTGAAGTGCACGCTGCAGTCACGCACTCGCTCAGCAGCAACATGTGCTTCCAGGAGCGCCGACAGGTACACGTGCCTACTTCATAAACAGTATGCAAGCATCAATACCTGCACTCCCATGTGCCTCTTGAAGTGCACGCTGCAGTCACGCACTCGCTCAGCAGCAACATGTGCTTCCAGGTATGCCGACATGTACATGTTTTTACTTTATAAACAGCATGCAAGCATCAATACCTGCATTCCCATGTGCCTCCTGAAATGCACGCTGCAGTCAATCTCTCGCTCAGCAGCAACATGTGAACATGTGCTTCCAGGAGCCAGCCATGCAGACTCACAAAGGGCCACAAATTACAATTAGTGCACTCAGCAGCAACCAAGCGCACACTCATGCTACAATCTCAGCTGCACTCCCCCACGCGCTCTCCCACGTTCTCTCCCACGCGCTCTCCCACGCTCTCTCCCACGCACTCTCCCTCACTCTCTTCCATGCGCTCTCCCACGCTCTCTTACTCCTAAGCTACTGGGAAGCCACACCCCACCCCCCACCTGCGTGCTGGCGATGCGTGCCGCCTCTGACCCCACCAGCCCACCGCCCACGCTGCCAACCTTAGGCGCCTTCTTACTGCCTCTTCCTCCTCCTGAGGCCCCCGCTCTGCCCCCTCGTCTAGCACCTCCCTGCGAGGAAGCCTGCGCATGTTTGGCCATGTGTTGCAAGAGGCAGGGTACAGTGGTGCTAACACAATGTGAGAGCATGCCCTGCTAAATTTCCAAGTGTGAGACGCTGCTGCGAGGGCATGCCTTGTCATTTTTATGAAGTGCAAGACACTGCTGCCAGTCAATGTCGTGTTTGTGAAAGAGAGATCCCTGCATTGACCCTATTCAGCACAGCCACAAGGAAAGGCACCAGCATTTTTTGTTGCGGGTCCGGTGTATGGAGACAGACGCACAAACATATTAGAAGGGCATAGTGTTGGACATGCTATCGTTGTCTATTGTGGAAAATTGCACTTTACTGCTGTCTAGCACACATATGTTTGGTCCATCTTCAAGTGTTGCGCCATGTGCCCTGACAACATGCAGCATGAGTCCGGCACTGCGCACATTCTGATTTGACAGGCCTGACCTGGATCTACATTGCTTGATGTTTTGTCAATCTAGATCTACATCTAGATCTAGCTCTATAAAACAAAAGGAGATGGTCATTGACACTTTTGCTCACTCACCCGCACACGGTGCCCGGCAAACATGGTCTGCAACGTGAGGATGGCATTGCGCACATCCCCATCTGACAGGCCCGCTATGCTTGCGGCAGCATCTGGCGACAGAGGGCAGTCCTCTGCTGCGGCAACTTGCTGTAGCACCTGCGCATGGTGTTGGCCAGGACTGTATATGTACACTGTACATGACCTTCAAATTAATAAGTCCTCACCAATAATACATTGTGTGCACTGTTGATCATTCTGGCCAGCCATACCTGTATGTGGCGTTGATTGGTGTGACAGGTGAGAAGAGGGGCAGGTGCTTGGTGGAAATGAACAACATATTTCTTAATATAATAACACAAGCAATTAGGGCGCTGTCTGGTTACGGTGAGGTAACTGAAGCGCTAGTGCTTGTAAGGTTGAGTGTTCCTACATTGTAGGTGTGATGGAAAAGTGTACTGGCTAGAGCAGGGAATAGGCACTAACTTTACCCTGAGAGCCTCAGGACTTCACGGACTCCTTCTCATCTTCCCACACGTACCTTTGTTATGCAGTTTGCTGTGAGGGGGTTGAAGGACAGGAGCAAGGCTCCTGCAGCTTCTAGTGCAGCCATGACATCCTGCCAGACGGAACAAAAAAGTAAGTGCAAATCATCAGATTTCATTCAGCTTTGCACTCCTGCGATGATTTTTTAAGATGCACGAAATTAACCAGCAATCAGCCTCTAGTGCTTCTGTTCTCCATACACCCACGCCTGCCCTATTACTCAACCTCGAGAAAATGCTCAACCTACATTTTTGGTGCAAGCCAATACAACTCGCAGCGTCCCTATACGGATTTAGAAACCCTTCTTGCTTAAGTATTCAAGCCTGTCCATTCCGTCACTTTCATCCACGTCACCATCACACTCCTTAAGGGTACACACCTGCGTGATTACAATTACGCACGTGTGTGACCACAACCATTCTGCCTTCACCTGCGAAAAACACAGGGCCCCCTTTTCTTGCTGCTGGGCTCACCTTGCTGAACAACCACTCTGACTTCACTTGTGTGAAAAACAGCCACCCCCTTTCTTGCTGCTGAGCTCACCTTGCTCAAGCCCTTAGCTCCCCCAGTAGCAACGTTGCTCCCTCCCTCCCTCCCACTCCCGCTGGCTTGCGTGCAAATGAGCACTACCGGACCACGTGCCGTGGACGCCAGATCAGCCAGGCTGGCGGCCAGGCGGCGGCTGCGCTCCAGATCATGCACGTGCGGCAGGTCATCGATGAGCAGTAGCTTTTTGTGGGAGCCTGCAGAGTTACGTGCCGTATGCCCATTCCAGGTAAGTTTGTGTATGGGATGGGATGTACATGTTCAGGGCAGCGTCTTTTTGGTGAGAGCCTGCAGGTTCTTTGCCGATAACTTTTTCTGTTGAGTATGTTGTACACGATGTGCATGTTTAGAGCAGGTCACAGAACAAATGCAGCTTCTTGCAAGAGCTTGCAAACACACACAGCAGAAGTTGCAACAGCGGGAAACGCAAATTATCACAACAGGAAACCACGTGTGCTTTGGGCAGAGCAGGCCACAAAGGAATAGCGGTGTACGTGCGAGAATCTGCAACGTGACACAGCAGGGTATTGTGTCATACACAAAAACAGGGGGGGTAGAGCGTCATTAGTGGGCAGAGAGTTGTTAAGCAACAACTAGCTTGGAAGAAGGCAACTGGTACTTGCATGCAAGACGAGTCAGCAATAAGCAACCCTCCTTGGAGCTGGCATGGTATTATTTCAGAACTGGCCACAACGCTGTGATGGAGAACCAGTGAGGTCGCCTTTAAGGAATCATGAGGCTTCCTAGCTTTATGATTTAAAACCTCCAGAATGAAGGGGGACAAAAGTAAGGAATTGGGCTGGAAGTAACCTCGCAGGTCAGCTGGACACGCTGCAGCTTGGCACTGACGGCCACGTAATGCTTGAAGCATGTATAGTTTAATACCACTAGGAACGGGCGTACCTACACAAAAAAGAATGAGGAGAACCATAGCGGCATATGCTCCGGAGTGGTAACCAATCTCACTCAAATTTTGTACCCTACTTCCGAGTTCTATTTCAAATGGTACAGCAAATTGCTATACACTAGTTGCAACATAATAAAAATATAGTTACCTTGCTGCTGCTGCTGCTGCGTCTGCTGCTGCTGTTGATGTGAGGTCGAAGGGGGGGGTGCGCAAGGGCTGTGGTCGGCTGCAGCTCCTCTGCTTGTCAACGGCAGAGCGGGGTACTTTGCACGTGATACAAAGGCCTCAAAGTCATCGAGCTTGGACACATAGGAAGGCCCTAAAGAAGATATGTTGGCCTCTGGGTCTCCCTGTGAGCAAGGAGACCGCAAGCTTTTGGTGGGTTTTGGCAAGGGGGAGAGCGCTAGTCTGTAGCATTTCCTAAGCATTACCCTGGAGCGATCCTTGATACGTGCTAGTTTTTACCAATGTTGGTCTGTTTTGCTGCGTGCTTAAGCAATGGGCAAGGGTGGAAGCAAAGCCGAGGGAGCATATAAGGTGAGGAAACAGAAAGAGGAATGGGATGGGAGTACTGTTGCTGATCTGGGTTTCGGAAAGACTAGTATCTGGCAAAAGACTGTTTTTTCTTATAACATACATTCAAGAATACCACAAGTATCAGCTGGAAAATAAGAGAGTGCATGACCAGATAGACAAGCTGCTACTAGGGTTTCCTTCCAGCATGCTAGGTGAGACCTTTCAGCATGCTAGGTGAGATCTTTCAGCATGCTAGGTGAGTCCTTTCAGCATGCTAGGTGAGACCTTTCAGCATGCTAGGTGAGATCTTTCAGCATGCTAGGTGAGACCTTTCAGCATGCTAGGTGAGAAAGCACTGAACGTATTACAAGCAATACAAAACTGTAGCACCCCCCCTCTGTCCCCCACTTGCATATCCATCAAGTCCTCCATTCCATCCATGTATTGCTTTTTACTGTAAACTCCACTGCCACCACCTTGCCAATGATATTTAAAAGACCCTCTCTTAATAAACCCCACCCTTTCCCCTCTAGTGAACTTCCTCTGAATACAGCCCCTGACCTTTTTTCTAGCGTTTTACCAGGTTTTACTCTAAATACTTGGTACCCTTCCTCAACCCCCCCCCCCCCACAAAGGCTTCCCCCTCCCCCCCACCACATGCACACTCACACCCCTACCTGGTGCTGCAGCTCCGACCACAACGTGAATGCAGGAGGGATGTATTCCACCACCTGGTAGCCCAGTTCAGCTGCTAGCAGCCGCACCGTTGTACTCTTCCCGCAACCCACAGGGCCTGCCGTGTGTGTAACCATGCGTGCTTGTGTGCACATTTGATGAGTGTATGCATGCTTGTGTGCACATTTGATGAGTGTATGCATGCTTGTGTGTGTGTGTGTGTTTGTGTGTGTGTGTGTGTGTTTGTGTGTGTGTGTGTGCGCGCGTGTGTGCGCGTGCGCGCTCAAACGTGCTCACATGCAAGCATGGATATAAGCATAGCCTTTTGAAAACAAGGCCTTCGTGGCATAGGGTCGGAGCTGCTGATTAACAGCAGACCATTTTCCGGTGTCGGTATTCGGCCGGCAAGCTGTGTAGGGCTTCCAAGAAGCGGCCTTCACAGCTAATTGACAGGTGCCTTGCTTACAACGCGCTGCGCTTCACACCTGTGGCAATGAGCATGTTGCTACTGCCGCGTGGCCTGTGGCCAAAAGCCTGTTGCTGTTGCTGCTGCTGCTGCTGCTGCTGCTCGAGGAAACTGCGCACCTCCTCTACCTGTGTACATGCAAGAAATGCAGTTAGTAATTCATCCGATGTGTTACCACAGGCAATGCTGCTGCTGCTGCTGCAGCTGGAGGAAGCAGCGCTCTCCTCTACCCGCGTACATGCAAGAAACTCAGTGAAACTTTTTTACGTCCTGCGTGTTGCTGCTGCTGCTGCTGCTGCTGCTGCTACTGCTGCTGCTGCTGCTTAAGGAAGCTGCCCAAATCCTGCATCTTTGTTAAGAGTTAGGAGTAGCTTGTTGGGTGGGAACAGATCATACCACAATGGCACATCATGTCCAGGACCTCTTCCTGTGCCCCACTCCTGCAGGAGGGCAGCATTCCTACCGCCACGCACGCCATTAGCGTGCATACATGTTCAATACCTAACAGCCACTTCTGCCAATGTCAGAGCGCTCTCCTTCATCAACTGTAGCACGCTTGGACTCACCTTCTTTTTATGCACAACCAGCGCGGTCGAGGTGGTAGGGGCGTGCTTATCGCACCAAAGAGCCCCTCCCTGCTCATCTCCTGCGTTGCTTCTGCTGCTAGTAGGGCAGGTGGGGGCCTTCTTGGCACCCCTACCCAAAGCACTGCCACTGCCCAGACTCCCCCCCCCACCACCAACAGCACCAATGCCTCTGCCGCTGAGAAGACCTCCCTCCCGCTGCTTGAAGGAAGGACCGCTGTGACCACTCCCTTGCACACTGTACATGTGCAGTGGTGTGTGTTTGTGTGTTTGGGTGTGTGCGTGTGTGGTTGTGTGTGTTCGCGCATGTACGTGTCTGTGTGTGTACGTGTGCGTGTGTGCTTGTGTGTGTGTGTGCGTGTATGTGTGTGTGTGTGTGTGAGCATGTGGGTGTTTGCGCACGTGTACTGTGTGTAAAAAGAGTCTGAGAAATGAAAAAACGGACAACCTTTACTTGGAAACTGTCCTTATGGCGTCATTCCTAACCTACCACCTACCCTTGCAAGCTTGGGGTTGGCTGCAAGAGCTGAGAGGACCGGCTGAGCTGCAAGGGGGGGCGAGTGGGGGAATGGGGGGGTTGAGAGCGCTGGGAAGGGGGCTGTTGCTGCTGCTGCTGCTGTTGGTGCTGTGAAGAAGTGCATGAGAACAAAGGGGCTGGGCTTGGGACACGGTAGCCACCTGGGTTTGTGTGCAACAAAATGTGACAGAGATACTGAAACGTGGATCATGTGTTGTGTGGAGGCAACGAGCACAGACATGCGTACAGGTGCTTGGTACTCGTGCATGTTACAAAAATGTATCCGTACTTTTATACTACGTGAGTACAAGCAAATACATTAAGCTCAGTGAGCAAGCGCGCGCACACACACAACACACAAATAACGCTAACACTTGCATACAGAGTGCACACACAGTTATACATAAAAAAGGCACAAACCTGCACTTTCACGGCCTCCAGCTGATGTTTGAAGGGCAGGCAGCGGTTCTCTAGGTTGCTGCGTTGTTTTAGGCTGAACATAATGGGAAAGAGTGAGCTGCAAGGGAGCCTTAGTGGGGGTGCTGACCTGTGTGTGTATATGTGAGAGAGTGTGTGTGTGCACGAGTGAGAGTGTGTGTATGTGTGTGCTTGTGTGTGTTAGCATATCTCTGAGTGTTGCATTGAATTAATGAGCGTGTGCGTGCACATGCATGAGCACACGCTTTTCTGAAATTGAACTTTACTACTCACTAACCAAGATTGTGCGTAGGAGCACCAAGAAAAACAATCAGTTCATTCATATCTGCACATGGACTGCCGTTTGAGCTTAACTACACGGCATCAGCAGAGAGAATACTCCTCTCCCTCACCTTGGCTGCTCTGACCTTGCCTCCCTCCTGTGATTTCTGCTTGACAGGACCCCCCCTCTTCCTTCCCCCCCTCTTCTCCTCTTCTGATTCTTCCTCTGCATCCACTTTGGTAGCCTTTAACCGGCCCTTCCCCCTCTCCTGCCCACGCTGCTGCTGTGTGCTGCCCGCCGTTAGTTTCAAGGAAGGAACAACAGGAGTGGCCTTGTTGGTGCCTTTGCCTGCATGCGGAACACCTTTGCTCGCCCCTTTCCTGCCCCTCCTCCGCACGCCTTCGCCCTCTGAACTCTCCTCCTCCTCCTCTTCGTCCTCTTCATCTGTGCCTGCGTACTCTGAACTCTCTGACAGCTGGTTGGGGCTAGAGCTCGGGCCCCTGCACAGGATGAAGTGGGAGGGCGGACCTGAAGTCAAACATTGCATACACCATATACCTATGCGTGATTTCATGTATTCATTTGCGTGATACATAGCACTGCTGACTTGGCAGAAAGGATAGAGGAAGATGAGGTGGACGGACGCGAAAGGGCTACCTGTGTTGCCCCCAAGCTAATTGGCACACCTACAGCCCTACGCCGCATTCAGCGTCCGCTATACACTGCTGCCTTGACGTTTTTGAAAGAAAGACATACCTCATAGGTGCACGTGAAGTTTCCCTGCCACTCCGTATGCGTGCTGGATGCTGCTGCTGCGTTATTTGTAGCCTGCTCTTGCCCTTCTCCTCTTTCCTTGTGTGCAAAACACATCTCCCTTCGTGCTGCAGCTCTTCGTCACTGTCCTCTAGCTCATAACCCGTCCCTTGAACTGACTCTTGTTGCTGCTGTAGTTGCGCCTCCCTTAATCCAGTCCCTTGGTGGAGTCGCCTTCGCTTTGTGCCCAGCAGGTGCTCATGCGCTGCGGATTGTTGGACGCCTTGCCCCCTGCTGCAGTGTATATGCCCCGCACCAGCTGAGGCTTGTTCATGTCCATGGTTTTGGCTCTGAAGGGAGCGCAGTGGTGCCTTGGAGCGCGGCAATGACTCTGGATCTTCTGGATCTGACTCTGAAAGGGTTAAATCAATCACTGTCCTCTTGGCCATGGCCACTAGAATATCTTTAGGTTGCTATTGATGGAGGTGAATGCCCATGCTAGGGTTCATCTTATGATTTTGCTCATGGCGGTTCTCAATACAAATAATTTTCTTTTACACCCGAATGAAAATATGAAACTGGGCACGAATTCGAGTTATAGGTATGTATGCAACAATTTTAAATTAATTAAAATAAAACTGCATGTCTCTTGGTGGGAAGAAAGGTGCGAAACTCGGGGCCGACCTGTCGGTGCTAATTGGTGCTTGAGAGGTCCCAGGATTCAGAGTTAAGTGCACTTGCAAATCCAGGCCTACTATTGGCTCTCTCAGGCACGGTGTACGGGTCATCACAGGCTGAGACATGCAATGGCGAATCAGCACCTTTCCCCCGCCAAGAGACAGGCAGTTTTCTTTCAGTTATTGCTTGCTCAGAAATCGGGCTCTTGCCCAACTGTCAGTATTTCAGTTTTCGGGCAAATTTTTTAACCCTCTCCCCAGAACCGGTATTGAGAAGCACCATATATATATGATCGAGTAAATAATACGATATGCAATCTATATGTCTCGGTTGGACATTCAAAAATACCAGTTAAACGAAGATTGCCTCACACATCCAAAGCCAGCACATCCGGTCTTTTGCAATGGGTTAAGTAAAGAATAAGAACTATTCCAGGGGGGGAGAGGGGCGGGAAGAGCCTTGTTTCATGAGTGCCGTCCGACAAGAAGTTCCCGTGTTGTAAGGTGCTATTCCTGCTATTCCTGATACTCCTGATATTCCTGATATTCCAACCGAAAAATATAGATTGCATATCGCCATAAGGGAAGGAAGGGCGGAAGGAAAAATCATTTGATTGCTACCAATATTTGTGATATCTTACTCAACAAGAATAGTATGACAGCAGAACATGACAGCTGAAAAGGGTAGACGGATAATCCCTAAAATAAACACTTTACAGGATGTAACACACCACAAGCAGAACAGAGCTATGGACAGTAAACAGGAGACTGGCTTGATTAGCTGGTGTCCATGGCATCTACAATAGGGCCCTCTGCTTCATGTCTCTCCTTCTCGACCTGCAGCAGTGTGGAGGGAATAGCTGGATGAGTGAAGGAAAGTGACAGACATGCACTCGATTGCCTTCAATGATGCCAAAGGGGGGTAGCAATCTGTATTATCTAATTTCTACCTTCATCACCCTACTACCAACTTCTCACCACTCTTCAAATAAAATCTGATGCGCACCTGCATGAAACGTTCCCGAATGGGTGAGATCATCACACACTTCCGCATGAAATTTTGGAAGGGAATGCAAGCCTGGATGCCGGGCAGGTGTGCCAGCGCATCCACAGCGCGCAAACAGCTCCGTAGCATGTCTTCATGACGGTCCACCTGTTTGTATGAGACAGAAGCAAAATGCTAAAAATTACCAGTATAGTGCTAGGAAGTGTGCTGAAAGGCAGCTGCGGGAAAATAACAACATTTACCTGATTACCTAAACAATAAAGTACGGGCCCCTGGCAACAACCTGACCATGGATTTTCAACCTAACCCAAACCCTGCAGAGTGTTAGCAATACAAGGCAAAGGACCCCTCTACACAGCCAACTAGCTGGCGCGTAGGCCAGCACCCGAAACCGTACACCTTTGTTGATGTTGTATGGCCAAGGGCTTGAGCTTTGCCAACAAGTTGACGCATAACTTCATGAAACTACAATGCTACAACGCAGCACTCTGGCATATATATATATATATTGTCGGTGTGTGCTACTGCAAATATTTAAGGGGGTCACACCTCTTGCTTGACAGCATCACTCTTCAGCCTGACAATGAGCGTCTTCTCTAGGGGCTCAATTAGACCCTGCATTGAAGACAGATTTATGTGTAACGGAGTGAGGCAACGTCGATTAATTCATAATCTACATAAACATATATAATTACGTACATGCATGTATACAGAGAGATTCACATACACATGCATCTCTCTCTGAGCAGGACCATAAGGGTACACACCAAAGAGGCATGTCATCTACCTGCAAAAGGTGTGGATGACAGGGACAAATACCGAGAATGCACAGACGCTGTGTGAGAATAGCTCTACTTGTGAAGGAGTTGTGACAGAATAGCTCCACTTGTGAAGGAGTTGTGAACACAACGCACCTCAACGCCAGAAAGAACAGCGGCGGGATCAAGGGCACACAGCTTGACGACCATGAGGTGAGAGCACAGATACACAACGCACCTCAACGCCAGAAAGGACAGCTGCGGGATCAAGGGCACACAGCTTGACGACCATGAGGTGAGAGCACAGATACACAACGCACCTCAACGCCAGAAAGGACAGCTGCGGGATCAAGGGCACACAGCTTGACGACCATGAGGTGAGAGCACAGATACACAACGCACCTCAACGCCAGAAAGGACAGCTGCGGGATCAAGGGCACACAGCTTGACGACCATGAGGTGGCAGGGAGCCTTCACATCGGCATGGTCCCTGTAATCCAAGTGTGAAGAAATGTACGTGTAACACAGCTACTCAATTTTTGATCCAGGTAAGAGCAGAGGCAACAGTGCAGTGGCAACAACTGCAGTAGCAACAACGTAGCGGCCTGTGCAAGCCTCAACATCGTCTAAAGTAAACAATTCCCTCTGCAATCCAATCCTTAAACCTTGCGTTTGCAGCGCCTTTGCAGTCTGTACGCCCCACCTGTCAGCCCTTATGAATACCAGTAACTACCTTTGAGTCAAGGAAACGCACAACTAAGGTACAGGTGCTCGTGCAGGGCCTTCTCTTCTACATTCCATTGCCCAACCTTCTCCAGCTGACTCACCCAAGGCCTGACTTTAAGTGGGAGATGAATACGGGAACTTCCAACTGGCTGCGGCACTCGGGGGAATCTAACAAAATGTCCAGGCACTCAAATGAGGCCTTGCGCAGCTCCAAACCGTCATCGATCTGCACATCATCGATGCTATAGGAAAACTTTTTATAATTGTTATGTCAGGAAATCAGGCACTCAAATGACAAGGTTATCTGCAGTTCCCACAGTCATCACCCTGCAGGTATGGTGTCAATTTGTCTTAAGATCTTTATCCAGCCTCGTTTTTTTGAGGGACTCAAGCAAGGTCTTGCACCGCTGTGAATCGTCTTGCATATATGAGTGGACTTTGCTTGTGAATTATTGCATGTGTTGTACAGGGGCACGACGATTGAGTTACCTGCTCTGTACTCTTATTTGCACACACACATTTATCCATGTGCCTATTGGACCACCACCGTTGTGATTCTGGCCAGCCCCTTATCTTAAAGGTGCTTGTCAGGCACATATGCTGTTTGTGTCAAGTACTCGCGATAAAATGTTGCATAATCACCAGGGAAGTGTCACATGGCCTATTTGTATAATACGCTGTATCGTATTTAACGCGTATTTTACCGTATTGAACGAATCAGGCTGTTTTATACAATTGCAAAATTTGCCATTTTTGCCGTTTTTGGGCCTGTTTAGGCAATTTCCGCCCCAACAACGGCCTGTCAGTGAACTTCCAATGCTATTATATAATATATTAATGAGATATAATATGTTGGAAAAAAATTGGGAACGTTTTGGGTAAATTTCGGGCGAATCAGGTCCATTTTGGGTCAAAAATCGGCACTCCTGAAATTGCTAAAATATATGATCGTATTATACGCGTATTTCTTTTTAAACGCGTATTTCACCGTATTGAACGTCCCAAATGACCGTATGACACATACCTGATAATTACTATCTTATGGCAAGCCCGCGGCGGCAAACTCTCAATCACTAACGCCTGTGCTAGAAGCAGTGTTTCAAAGAGCCTTTCAAATCATACAGGGCTTAAGTCTGACTTTACCCTTCCCCCCCGTGCAATCCAGCTACACTCGTTTCACCTCGTGCTTCAAGGCCCAAATTGCACAAATAACTTACCTCCTTCTTCCCCCAAAAACATTTTCCCAACTGCACACCCAACCCACCTTGTGCTTGAAGGGCCCCAAATCCACAGTCCTGATCATATCTGCACGAATCACTGTCTGCGCATACAGCAGGGGAAGCAGACGACCAAGGGCACCTCCTGAGGCCACGAGGCCAGGCTTGCCGTGCACAGCCTGGAAAGAGAGCATGACAGCTTTATAAGGTCATGGTATTATGGTTGTAAATAACACGATAGTGGTACAATGTGACCATTACATGGCTACCAGTGCACTGTACCAACTGGCTTCCAAGCACTCACGCTTTGAGCCACCATCGTGCATTGATGAACAACCAAATAACCATACAATGGCCTCAGTATTCATTGACAATCGGTTCCCAGATATGCATGGCCTGTTGCGCACACACACACGCATGATCAGCAAAGCCATTACCCCCAAGCATCCTGTTACCAACAGGGATGAGTCAAGCGCTTTCAGGAAAAACAGGTCACAGGAAGATAAGTGAGTGAGAGCAGGCTCACACATTTGATTGAGCGATGCCCGCCCAAAGATAGAATTATCTATAGGTGTCAACAGAACATCAAACCATACTTCTTGCGCGTTCTCGATAAAATAGAAGGTGCGCAAGCAAGCTGCATGCATTCTCTTCACGTTTTAGATTCATAAAGTGCAACACACTGCTGATCCTGATTGAATGAAGGTCAATATATGCACTCTCTCACGGCACCCAGAGACACAAAGCTGGGTGTCGCATATGGCGGGATTTACATCAGCCATCATAAGCACTGCAACAGCACATTAGACATTACAAAAATAAATGAAACAAAGTATCGGGAGAAAAGATGTGTCATTTGTCTGCTCTCTTACCGCACTCAAAGACACGACGGCTGCGCGCCGCACGTGGCGGTCTGCGTCAGCCAACGCAGCGAGGAGGAGGTCCACAACACAGCTTGCTAGAGGGGCATCCACGGGATGTGGCTGCTCTACAACCATGGCTTTGAGGGCGGACACGGCCTGTGTGAGATGTGAGAATGGCAAGTTGGGAGGGTGTGCGTGTGTTTATGATCCAGTTATCTGAGCCTCACTAAGACTGTTCCACAACCATGGCCTTGGAAGGCAGACACGGCCTGTGAGAGATGTGGGAATGGAAAGATTACGATTCAAAGCCATGCATGGATTGGAAGCTTTTAAAACAGTGACAAGCAGGTCAAAACATTGAACTGCCTAGCTTGCATGTCCGGGCACGCGCGCACATACACACATACACATGCACACAAGCAAACACCTACTCACCACTGCCCGCATGTTGGCTGATGGGCTGCTGATGCGCTGACGCAGCTCAGACAACACCTGCAACGCAGCAGGTTTCGTCAATCAAGACTTGTCAGATGACACTGCACACACATGTATGAATTTAGGAAGCATGTGCACACCCGGCCCCATTAATAAGAAGTGGCAATTAAGATAACGTACGTACCTCACCGCCCTGAAAAAACTTTTATTTCACAGAAAAAAACACCCTTTAGAATTATTTATTTCACAGTAATATTCAGCATCCACCCCCTCTCAAAGGAGTAAGTCACTCTTGCTGTTGTTGCTGTCACTGCTGCTGCATGCGTGTGCTAGCTTTGCGTGCTGCTTGGGTGCTATAGCTATAGTGTGTGCATGTGTGTGTGCATGTGTGTGTGTATGTGTGTGTGTGTTTGTGTGTGTATGTGTGTGTGAGTGCGTGTGCGCGCGTGTGCGCCCGTGTGTGCAAGGGTGCTAGAGAAAGAGGTTGTGTGTTCGTGTGTGTATGTTTGTGTGTGCGTGTGTGCGCATGTGCATGTGTGTCTGTGCGTGTGTGCGCATGTGTAAGTGTGTGCGCATGTGCATGTGTGTGTATGTGTGTGTGTGCGCATGTGTGCGCACGTCGTGCGCCTGCGCATGAATGAGCACAATGTGCACCTGCAGCATGCTTGAATCCCTGTCAACTTCATTAAGTTGCATGACCACAGAATGCCAATGCAGTGCCAAATGTACAATCCTGTGAGGGCAAACCAAGGTTTGCAAGTTCTGCATGGCTGCCTCTTGTTCTTGCGCTCTTTGCCTCTCGCTCAGCCCGGTCCGCTCTTGCCTGCTGCAGGCGAGCGGGGTCCAGGGGCAAAGGGGCAGGCGGAGCGGGGAGGGGGCATCCTCTCTGCTTGTCACTTCAAACAATAATCACTTTACGCTACCGTCCCCATAAAAACTGAACCGCTCCCCCTACAAATAAATAAACATTTTACCACCGTTTCACAAGTAATCTGTCACTGCCCCAACCAAAAAACAATAATTAGGGGCGGTGCAGGAGGCGTCAAGGATCATAACTTTTTGGCGGCACGTGTCAATCCCGATATAAATTATATATTCGGATTTCTGGCGTCGAGAGCTATCGATTGATATATAAATGAGTCAATTCTGGGGAAGGGG
>Ga0307947_1001252_pt1 | contig 19792 bp, 20 predicted proteins | sample OrgLakmetagen232_FD_201840 | JGI IMG/M metagenome (GOLD analysis project Ga0307947, IMG submission 201840) | Saline water microbial communities from Organic Lake, Antarctica - #232 | ecosystem: Environmental > Aquatic > Non-marine Saline and Alkaline > Saline | place: Antarctica: Organic Lake...
CCACCACCACCACCACCACCACCACAACCACCTGTACCACTCTCACCTTCACCACCTACACTTCTCCCCAACACATTATCAAGGGACTCGTCAAAGGTAACAGCACAGCTTTGCGATGCTGCAAACTGGCTGCCTATACTTCTGCTGCCACTGCTGCTGCCACTGCTGTTGCTACTGCTGCTGCTGACAACACTGCTGCTACTGGTACTGCTGCTGCTGCTGCTACTGCTGGGGCCGGTGTCACCGCTTCCAGCACTCAGGCCCGCTTCTGATGGGGCATTGCTGTGAAACAGCCTGGTAAGCTGAACAGCGCCTGCCCTGCTGCTTCCTGTGCCAATGAGACTGCTGCTGCAGTGGCTGCCGCTCGTGGGTGTACCTCCCCCGCTGTGAAAAAGCCTTGTAGGCTGAACAGCACTTGCCCTGCTGCTTCCTGTGCCAATGAGACTGATGCAGTGGCTACTGTGGCTGCTGCTCGTGGGTGTACCCCCCCCGCTGTGAAATAGCCTTGTAGGCTGAACAGCACTTGCCCTGCTGCTTCCTGTGCCAATGAGACTGATGCAGTGGCTACTGTGACTGCTGCTCGTGGGTGTACCCCCCCCCCTGTGAAATAGCCTTGTAGGCTGAACAGCACTTGTCCTGCTGCTTCCTGTGCCAATGAGACTGATGCAGTGGCTACTGTGGCCGCTGCTTGTGGGTGTGCCCTCCCCGCTGTTGATGCCGTGAGTGGGCCTGCTCTCCCTGCTGCCCCCTGCGCTTGTGAGACTGTTGCTGCCGTGGCTGCTGTGGCTGCCGCTCGTGGGAGTTCCACCCTCGCTATGGATGCTGTGGGGGGACTTGCTGTGTCTGCTGCCCCCGGTGCCAATGAGACTGCTGTGGCTGCCGCTCTTGGGAGTTCCACCCTCGCTATGGATGCTGTGTGGAGACTTGCTCTCCCTTCTTCCCCCTGTGCCAATGACACTGCTGTGGCTGCCGCTCTTGGGAGTTCCACCCTCGCTATGGATGCTGTGAGGGGACTTGCTATGTCTGCTGCCCCCTGTGCCAATGACACTGCTGTGGCTGCCGCTCTTGGGAGTTCCACCCTCGCTATGGATGCTGTGTGGAGACTTGCTCTCCCTTCTGCCCCCTGTGCCAATGAGACTGCTGTGGCTGCCGCACTTTAAGGTGCTGCCTTTGCTATTGCTATCAGGGGCCCTGATCCTGCACTCACTGACGCACTCATTGGCAGAGGCACGCCCCGATTCTGCACTCATTGGCATAGGCACGCCCTTGCTGCAGAGCGTGCCTTTGGAAGGCGTTTTGCAGCTTCCACTTGCGCTGCTTGGTGCAGCAGGGGGTGGTGCAGCAGGGGTTGGTGCAGCAGGGGATGGTGCAGCAGGGGGTGGTGCAACAGGGGGTGGTGCAGCAGGGGGTGGTGCAGCAGGGGGTGATGCAGCAGGGGTTGGTGCAACAGGGGTTGGTGCAGTAGGGGTTGGTGCTTTGTGGGCAGGAAGTCGGGGAGAGGGAGTCCATGTGGAGGGAGAGATTGGCAGGAAAGCTCCAGAGGACTTGTCGTGCTGGGCCAGAGTGGGGTGGGCATACCTGGTGGAAGCAAAACAGTGAGTTGCGTATGAGATCAGAAGGCATTAGTGCTTTGAAGAATTGTTCACGTGAGCTAGAGCCCCAGCAAAGCTTCAATGTCACAAGAGAGCACGGCATAACCCTTGTACTTTGACGCCTTTATTCAAAGTGGCTCCTTTTGCTTATTGATGTGGGGAGTGAAAGCACTTATAAGATCAGTAAGAATTAGTAAGGCTCTGAAATGGTGCTCACATTAGCCAGATCAAAGGTTTACTGTTACAAGCAGGCACAGCATCACTGTGACAAGAGGGCACAGCTTAAATGTCACAAGAGGGCACAGCATAATTGTGAAAAGTGAGCACAGCATAACTGTGAAAAGTGGGCGCAGCACAACTGTAAAAAGTGGGCGCAGCACGACTGTCACAAGAGGGCACATTAAACTGTGAAAAGTGGGCACAGCACAACTGTCACAAGAGGGCACAGCATCAATGTGACAAGAGGGCACGGCATGACTGTTACAAAAGGGCACAGCATAACTGTGAAAAGTGAGCACAGCATAACTGTGAAAAATGGATTACACAACTGTCACAAGAGGGCACAGCATCATTGTGAAAAGCGAGCCAAGCATAACTGTTACAAGAGGGCGCAGCACAACTGTCACAAGAGGGCACAGCATAACTGTGAAAAGTGAGCACAGCACAACTGTCACAAGAGGACACAGCTTAAATGTCACAAGAGAGCACAGCTTAACCCTTGTACTTTGGTGCCTCGATTCAAAGAGGTTTGTTTTTCTTGATTAATACCTTACATAATGTGGGGAGTGGTTCTTACTGACCGCGTAATTTGTGTTCTTACTTTGTTTGCCCTGTTACAAAGTTTCAAGTCATGCAACATGAGAAGGTAAAAGAAGCAGTGGTTGGATTCCAGAATTTTTTGTTCATCTGAACAAGGGCAAGCAAACCCTGTCAATGCTGCAGTTGTGCACTGAACCAGAAATGACTTCAAATGGTTTGCACTTTACCTATCAGCTATCAAGTGTATCTGTATGTACAAGTTTTGCGCGTTTTTTAGGGTTGGCCAGAACCATGTACTTACGGTGTATATATATATACTGTGTTTTTCGGCAGGGAAATCACCGAATATACGGTCATATACGGTGATTATATGCGGTTCTGGCCAACCCTAGATGTTTACTACCATTACAAATTTGCGAGTTATGTACTGTTTTATTGCAGGTCTCCACCTGTGACTGCGAATGTTATCTTCCTTCTTATCTTAAGCACAGGTCAGCGAAAAGACAGGCTGAAAAAAAATTTGTGTTTACTAAGGATGGTCTATTCATAGTTGCGCGTGTAAGATGCATGAAACAGGTACAAAGAACCACGATGCAAATCCAAACCACGTTGTAACCACGTCAGATGGAACAGGATCCTAGAATCACGATGCATAATCAAACCACGTTGTAACCACGTAAGATGAAACAGGGACATAGAACCACAATGCAAATCCAAACCAAGTTGTAACAACGTAAGATGAAAGAGGGACATAGAACCACAATGCAAATCCAAACCACGTTGTAGTCACGTAAGATGGAACGGGGACCTAGAACCACAATGCAGATCCAAACCACGTTGTAGCCAAAACTCACCTCAAGCAAGGAAGACGGGAAGGGGGCAACGCCTTTGCCTTGGGACTGAGCTGCGGGGTGATCTGGCTGTTACTGCCAGTGATCTGGGTGAAAATTATAAGAAATAGGTGTCAAGAAATGTTTCAACTATAAGAAAGAGGTGTCAAGAAATGATTCAGTTAAAAAAAGAGGCGTCAAGAAATGATTCAGTTACAAGGAAGAGGTTCAAGAAATGATTCAGTTATTACGGTAGTGAATTCATCTAAACCAAAGTGAGGGTGACTTCACAGATCAAGCAATGACATTTTTGCAGCGCTGCAATTGTCCCTACTTTTGGTGAACAGCGGCACTTGCTTAGACGTGATCTGAACTCGTTTAAACCTAGAACAAAATAGGTGTAGGATAACAGGAGGAAGCATGGGTAATGATTAACCGTTTTGATTTCAGAAAAAAACCATGGACGTAAGGTAACAACTTGTGCGCATGTGCAGCACACAGGAAACTGTCATGCTGAATCAGTGCTATGGACGAATCAACTAATATGGCCCATACTCGCAATCCATGCTCGAGCTGGTACCATGATTCGCCGTGACAACACCCACCTGTTGTGGAAAGCCAAAAGAGGTGGAGTGAGGGCTAGGGGAGCCTGCGTGGCTACTCAGGTGGGTGTGCGTGTGGCTTCCTGGACCGCAAAGAGATAATGATGTGGTAGGGGATGAAGGAAGAGAGAAAGCAGGAGAACATGGTGTCGCACTTAGGTCCTTCCCACGACTGCTGGTGTGGCCGTGCGTTTCGCTGCCTAGACAGCAAAGAGGTACGGAAGGGATGGAGAAGGAAGAGAAAGAGGAGGCAGGGGGACAAGGTGCGGAGGATGGGGGAAGGAGGGAGTTTGCTTGCATTGGACCTTCCTCCAGCCTTGCAGGAACTAGGAAGGACGGTGTTGTAGTAGAGTAGAGGGATGAAGCGGTGGGGGAAGGAGGGAGTGCAATGGAGAACGGGGGTGCGTTGGGGGAAGGAGGGAATTTGCTGGAGGAAGGGTTTGCGTTGGCGGAAGGAGAAATAAATGCGTTGCGGAGAGAGCGTGCATTGGGGGAAGGAAGCGTGTTGGGAAAAGGGGGTCCCAGGGGAAGTGGAGGGAATGCGTCAGGGAATGGGGGTGCGCCGAGGGAGGAAAGTGCCTGGATAGGAAGGTTTGTACCTCCTTGATGACCGGAGGAAGGATCATTGCTGTTGCTGGTAAAAGGGGGGGTGGGGGAGTTGCCGCTGCTGTTTCCGCTTTTCAGTAAGCTGAAAGGACCGGTGCTGCTGGTGCTGGTGCTTGAAGAGAGAGCAGGAGCAGGACTAGGGGGGAGGCCTGCATTGGACACTGAATTATGAGTATGTATACGCACAGAACGTCGGAGCTGGCGCTGAGCATATTTGCAAAAGAAAGAGGTAAGGATATGTTGCTAGGGTGGGAGTGAGGTGGTACCCTGATATCCTAGTCGTTCGTGGCCTGGTTACACTCTCTGGGGGCACAGACTCAAATCCACCTTTTACAAATAGTACTAGCTGCCCAGCAGAAGGTCATATGGGGTACAGCAGACTGTCATGAACTAGGGTATGCCAGTCTCCGGTTCCTCTCACACACACACACACACACACACACGCACACACGCACACACAAACACACACACTCTTGCCGTATTACATACTGTACAAAGTGAGGGTATGGACAGTCTCTGGTTCCTTATATAATATATACGGGGTAAGGGTACAGCAGCCTCCGGTTACTTACATACTGTACATACTGAGGGTACGGAAAGTCTACGGTTCCTTGTTCCTTGTATGAGGTATGAGGTGAGGGTATGACACAGTCTCTAGTACCTTAATTAACATGCAAAGTGAGGGTATGTCAATCTCTGACTCCTTGTTCATTGTACGACGTGAGGGTATGTCACACTGCGGTATTATTAATAAGGTGTTATTAGCACTTCCACGCAACTGTCTAGAGGTATTAAGGGATATTAACACTTAAATACAACTGTCCAGGGAGAGGCGAATGCATTTCATGTCTATCATGATGAGCACATCTAGTGGAAAAAAGTAGAGTGCTGGGTTTGCACGACAGACATCCACCAGCTATGCAAAGACTGGAGAAGAGAAGAGTGCTGGATTTGCTCACCAAAGATCTACCAGCTTTGTAAAGTGGAGACGGGATCGGCAAAGGCATTGCAATAACTTTTTCAAGGACCAGGGGACATGATGTCTCAGAGGTCTACTCCAACCATGCTGGTAATATCTAGACTGCCTGCTGCGTTCTGTACCTTTATTAAGCTCCTCTTCTTCCAGACAACGTTGCAATAATACAACAGGATTTTTACAGGCAAGAGGGACAGGTCTCACTCACCTGAGATCCAGCTGCTTCCAAGAGTGAGGAAAGGGATCTGGATTGCAGAATCTGGAAGCAGCAACATGGGTCATGATTTTGAGCTAGTGTGTACAGCTGAGTGTGCATGCATGTATTCCAGTAAAGTACGTTGTATGAAGTCCAGCACTAGTCGTGCTGGAAAATTATGACCGATGGTTTTCTTTCTGCTGTCTATTGTGTATCACTGGTCAGCTGTGCATTTTTGGTCAAAAGGTCTGAAACTGCATGACGCAAACAATATGCAACCCTCCCTGGCCTTTGAGTGAATTCAGTCGGTACCTGGTACCAAAGTGGCTCCTTTTCCTTAACCAGTGTGGGGAGTGGTTTTGTTTTGGTACAGCCTGCGTGTTTTATCTAGTTTCAGCCTAGGTTCCACGCCATTCAACTTTCAGACACAAGCCTGAATGTGCAAACACATGCTGCTCTTACAAAGCACATGCTATAGCATAACTGCACATAGGTGTGTGCAAGAAAAAGAAGAAGAAAGGCTACGCAGGCAGCAAAACACTCCCTGCATCAATTAAGGAAAAGGAGACACATTGGCCCGAAGTGAGTCTCCCCCACCAAAACTTAGCTTGGCAAAAGTATGCACTTTTCAACTTCCAAACTCGGTGGAATTTCAGTTTGACATGCAAGGGGTGACCAATCCATCAACTGACCAGTCCTTTCCAAATCTTTAGCTATAGCTTGACATGCAATGGGTGACCAATCCATCAACTAACCAGTCCTTTCCAAATCTTGCTCACAGCTTGAGAGCAAGCCAATTGCTACAAACGCTGCAACGTGAAAGTTAAGGGCTTACCTTCCATGTACGGATTGCGGTGCATCAGCTTCCAGCTGCCGGGATTTTGATACGTCACGTTGGGACTGCCTGCGATATAAATACAAATGTACAGCATCCTATTCTACACCTTCCACCATGCAAGAAGAAATGCAGCATGCGTTCGGTTGAGCTTGGACCTTGCTGCCCTTGACGTTAGCTGACATGAAAAGAGGGCACAAGAGAAATAATGCACACGCAGGCTTTGTCACTGAAAAAAGAGGTGCAGCTGGTTTTCTGGCGAGCTCCTGTGTGTAGATTTGAAGAGGCAGGGAAAGGCACAATGAATTACGGGCAATTACGTGTGCAAGCCAATAATAAAAGGAATCAGATACAGTTAATCATGTACAACTGTGTGCAGGTAATAAAAAGCAGGGAAATGCACAACGAAAATGAGACAAGTGCATGTGCAAGAAAAAAACTACAAAAAGAGGTACAGATTATTACGTGGTGAGCCTTTGTGTGTGATTTTGTGGTGAGCCCTTGTGTGTGATTACGTGGTGAGCCCTTGTGTGTGATTACGTGGTGAGCCTTTGTGTGTGATTATGTGGTGAGCCCTTGCGAGTGATTACGTGGTGAGCCTTTTTGTGTGATTACGTGGTGAGCCTGTGTGTGATTACGTGGTGAGCCTGTGTGTGATTACGTGGCGAGCCTTTGTGTGTGATTACGTGGTGAGCCCTTGTGAGTGATTACGTGGTGAGCCTGTGTGTGATTACGTGGTGAGCCTGTGTGTGATTACGTGGTGAGCCTTTTTGTGTGATTACGTGGTGAGCCTTTTTGTGTGATTACGTGGTGAGCCTTTGTGTGTGATTACGTGGTGAGCCCTTGTGAGTGATTACGTGGTGAGCCTTTTTGTGTGATTACGTGGTGAGCCTTTTTGTGTGATTACGTGGTGAGCCTGTGTGTGATTATGTGGCGAGCCTTTGTGTGTGATTATGTGGTGAGCCCTTGTGAGTGATTACGTGGTGAGCCCTTGTGTGTGATTACGTGGTGAGCCTTTGTGTGTGATTATTAATTTGTGGTGAGCCTTTGCGTGTGATTACGTGGTTAGCCCTTGTGTGTAATTATTTATTATGTGGTGAGCCCTTGTGTGTGATTATGTGGTGAGCCCTTGTGAGTGATTACGTGGTGAACCTTTATGTGTGATTATTTATTATGTGGTGAGCCCTTGTGTGTGATTAATAATTATGTGGTGAGCCCTTGTGTGTGATTAATAATTATGTGGTGAGCCCTTGTGTGTGATTAATAATTATGTGGTGAGCCCTTGTGTGTGATTACGTGATTAGCCCTTGTGTGTGATTAATAATTATGTGGTGAGCCCTTGTGAGTGATTACGTGGTGAATTTTTATGTGTGATTAATAATTATGTGGTGAGCCCTTGTGTGTGATTACCTGGTGAGCCCTTGTGTGTAATTATTGTGTGTCAGTAGGTACAAAGGAAAAACAACACAAGGGAAAACAACATATGCACCTCCAAGAAATGAAGTGCTGTTCCACGCGTGGCGAGGGCTTCCCGGCTGCATGCAGTTCCTTGGAGGTGATCTGAGGCCGGATGGCGACCTGATCTGGTCAGACAGAGCTTTAAATGGGATGGTCGGTAGCAGCAGGGGGTCACATGTGTGAAAAAAGCCAGGCCTTGGAGGCGCCCTTGTTGCACCGTAGCTCAGCAGCAGCAGGTCGTCTGTGGTCAGTGAACGCAGGAAAGTTTGCAAAATATTTACTTTACAGACTGTTTGCTTTACAGAGCGTAAGAGTCTGTGGTCAGTGAACGCAGAAATGTTTATATAACTTTTACTTTACAGACTGTTTACTTTACAGAGCGTAAGAGTCTGAGGTCAGTGAACGCAGGAATGTTTACATAACTTTTTCTTTACAGACTGTTTACTTTACAGAGTGTTAGAGCTTTCTAACCAAACATCCTAGGATGCGCAGCATATAATGGTATTTATTTGTAGCCTGCCAGAGAGGGGTACGCGTAACTGTTGCAATGAAAATATCAGCAGGAGTCTGCGCTGGATATAATCACGGGTTAGAAGAAAATAGCACTATCATTCTTGAGCCGCAAAGGAGGCAATTGAATAGGTCTGGCCATAACCACGTGTATATATACGGTTTATATATGCTGTTTTGGCAGGGAAACCACTGCCAAATATATGGCCGTACACGGTGAATATGTACGGTTATGGCCAACCCTACGAATGAAGTATAACGTCCAAAACGTTTGTAAATAGTCTGCTCCCTCAATGTGCTGTACAACTGGGAATGGCAATGCTGTAATATGTGGGACAAATGGAATGCAACACGTGATGCTATTGAGGTAAACTTTTTCAAACTCATCAGATCTGACACGAATTCCAAGCAACACAACTAGTATTACCAGCCCCTTTGTGACCTGATCTCAAGTCCTCTTTGCAAGCAAAACATCAGTAGCATTGCAATGAATACCTCAGTAGCATTGCAATTTATACCACAGTAGCATTGTAATGAATACCTCAGTAGCATTGCAATCAATACCACAGTAACATTGCAATGAATACCTCAGTAGCATCACAATCTATACCTCAGTACAGCATAGAAAGCAACACCTCAGTGGCATTGCAAGCAATAACTCAGTGCACGATCGCCAGAAATACACTTGCACCTCCTTTTTCAATCGCGTAGTAGGTAGCATGTTCCCTTTATTCATGTATCACATACCAACCCCCTAAGCTCAAATTGCAAACAGAATTGTGAGTCAAGACGCAGGACAACAGGTGACTTTCAACTGTGTGTTTGCAACAACAAATATTACACACTACACACACCAACACACGCACAACGTACAGGCATGCACGCACACACCTGGCAGGTCAGGCAGGTCAGGCATGTCGTGTGTACTGAGGGCCCTTCCAGACACCAAATCACACGGGTCGCGGCTTTGAGATCCAACCAGACATCCTGCAAGTGATTTGATTTTGGGCGTGTTACAGAGGTCAAGGAAAGATAGCAAACTCTCTACTACATGGCTGCAGATAACTGAAAGCTGCGAAATACAAGGAAGCAAGTGCACACTGCGTTGCAAAATTAATGTCAAGCTTTCAAGTGATTGAGCGTCAGGCTTGGGTTGGCTTGAAGATTGTTTGATGTGAAATGGCCCTTGCGTGAGTGGAATTGGGTGAGTAGACAGAATAGAGCAGCACCCACGCATTAGAAATAGAATTGGCCAGAACCCTATATACAAACTGTATACGACCGTATATTTGGTATTTTCCCTGCTCAAAATACCGTGTATGCACCGTATATACTTGGTTCTGGCCAACCCTAGGTAGAAACCACTCCCACATCAGTAAAGGGAGAGGAGCCACTTGTGGACCTACAGTGAGCATAGAGCATGGAGCTTTCTAAAATTGATGTAGGGAGTAGTTGTCACAGCCTCTTTCCTGTTGCATGCGTCAAAGCTGTATGTTTGTGGGCACCTGAAGGGAGCATGGATCTTTCCTTGAATTAATGTAGTGAGTAGTTGTCACAGCCTGCTGCCTGCTGCCTGAGTGGATGTTTTCGATTTGTGTGTACCTAGAGGGGCATGAGCTTTTGTTGTTATTAGGCTGTTGCCACTGCCTGCGTGTTTTTCTCCTGATCTCGTGTACTAGAGGTGCATGAAGCTGTTGTTGAAACATGTTGTCGCCGCTGCCTCTATTTGTTTTCCTCCTAATCTTGTGTACCTAGAGAATGCATGAAGCTTTAAGAAATGTGTTGTTGCCACTGCCTGCTTTTTTTCCACCTAAATTTGTTTACCTACAGGGAACACGAAGCAAAAAACATATGTTGTTGCCATTGTCTCCATTTGCTTTCCTCCTGTTCTTGTGTACCTGGAGGGAGCATGGAGCTTTCTTTGATGGAATACAGGGAGCAACTGTCACTGCCTGTGTAGGTGTTATTTGGACATATGTTGCCTGCGTACCTGGAGGGAGCATGAAGTAGCTCCCGGGGCTCCCACAAGTAGCTGGAAAAGGAGAGGAAGGCAAGAATGAGGCCTCATTTGCAGGCCCTTCCAGCACCAGATGCTGCACTGGCATTGCTTGGTGCTGCTCCTGGTGATCACGTCCCGGCTGCACAACTGCCGCCTGTTGCTCTCCCATGTGTTTTTGTTGTTGCTGCTGCTGCTGCTGCTGCTCTTGGTTGAGGAGTTTTTGTGATACTGTGGTGCTCAATCTATATTCTTGCTGCTGCTGCTGCTGCTGCTGCTGCTCCTGATTATGAGCATGAGATCGCTGCTGCTCATGCCGACCAAGCTGATGACCCTCCCACTCACACTGCGGATGCTGCAGCACCACTCGGTGCTGGTCTCTCCTGCCTGCACCGCTTCCATTCTCTTGACATACCTGCCCTTTCTGACCCAACTTTTCTCTGCCCTCATCAGCTTTTACTTCTGCTCGCTGCACACAAGTGACAGAGGCAGATGCAACACCTGCAAGCCCGAAGCCCCCCCCTTCCAAAGATGCTTCTTTCATCCCTGATGCCGCAAACGCTGGCACTGCTGCCGTTGCTGCCGCTGCCTCTGCCGCATCTGGCGTCCCTGCTGCTGCATCCACGTCACTGCCTCTGCCCACCATTTGTGTCCCTGCTGCTGCTGCTGCACGTTGATCACTGCTTCTGCCCATTTCTGTTGTCAATGTTGCTGCATCCTTGCCACTGCCTCTGCCCACCACTTCTGTCCCTGCTGCTGCTGCTGCTGCTGCTGCACGTTGATCACTGCTTCTGCCCATTTCTGTTGTCTGTGCTGCTGCATCCTTGCCACTGCCTCTGCCCACCACTTCTGTCCCTGTTGCTGCTGCTGCTGCTGCTGCTGCTGCTGCTGCACATTGATCACTGCTTCTGGCCATTTCTGTTGTCTGTGCTGCTGCATCCTCGCCACTGCCTCTGCCCACCACTTCTGTCCCTGCTGCTGCTGCTGCTGCTGCTGCACGTTGATCACTGCTTTTGCCCATCTCTGTCGTCTGTGCTGCTGCATGCTCATCACTTCTTCTGCCCACCAATTGCGTCCCTGCTGCTGCGCACTTGTCACTGCTTCTGTGCATACAGATGCGCAGCAGAAGCAACAGCAGCAGCAGCAGAGAAATGACTGCAAAAAAGGCACAGCTGTGTTGTAGGAAAGAGGGAAGGAGGACATGCATGGCTGCGATGCTGCATGGTGCTGCAATGTTGTCCTTAACTCCTGCTGCTGTGTTGCTGTCCTTGCTGCCCATTGCTGTGCTCTGTAGAGTCGCCGCGCCCTGCAGGGTTTCCGTGAAGAGATGCGTTTGCGACTCTCTTGATGAGAGCCGGGCCTCTGCACTGCTAGATGCTACCTTGTTGACAATGTGAGTGGGAGTGGAAATGATGGAGCGTGAGGGTGGATCTGTTTGAAGGGGCTTGTGTGCAGAAAGGGAATGCGCGAGGGGGGGCACAGATAAGGAGCCTGAGTGGCCTAGCAATGTCTCAAAGTACTCCTGCTGCTTTGTAGCCTGAAGCAGCAGCTCCAGAAGCTTGTCCTCTGGGCTGCAGACTGCGGAGATACCGGCAAAGTGGTGGTGGTGGTAGTGGTGGTGGAGGTCCTGCAAGCAAAGGGGCTTATTTGGTACGGGGCAGGTGGTGAGGAAGGCAATCAGGCGGTGCTGCTGGCCATTTAATGGTGCATGATGATGATGATGATGATGATGATGAAGATGGTAGTTCTGGCTCTTGACTAGTGCATCCTGCTTCTGCTGCTGCTGCTGCTGCTGCTTCTGGCTCTTAAATGGTGCAGTCTGCTGCTGCTGCTGCCAGCCTCCGTGGAGGTGGTGATGGTGGTGCTGCTGCTGCTGTTGTAAGGAAAGCTGCTGCAGTAGAGGCGGCTGTGTTGAAGGCAGCAGGGAGGATGCAGTGCGGAGAACAGGCATCCAAGCAGGGTTGTTATTGAGAAAACAAGAGGGGAGCAATGCTGTAAAAAGCAGCACAATAGCCAGCAGGACGGCGAGAGAAAGGAGTGGTGTTGCCGCCGTCCAAGGGCGACGTACATTGCCGTCTGCAGGTGTATTTGTGTTTGTGTTTGTGCATGTGTTTGTGTGTGTGTGTCTGTGTGTGCGTATGAGTGTGAGTGTGTTTTGTCTGTGGGTTTAATGCTGTGTTTAAGCTACTTTCAAGCAAAGGGAGGAGGGCATGCAGCTGCCTTGCATTAACAGCCAAGTGTCCACTGAGGGTGTTGCAACACAGAATCTATGACTGCAGCTCTGATTGTTAATAGACGCACCTTGCTGCCTTTGAAGCCAAACCAGGAACTCAGAGCTGTTGCAGAGGTCATTAAGGGAAAAGGCTGCAGGTGTTACACGAGCGAGGAGAATGAGAAAGCAGGTGTATCTGGATGAGCGTCAATGCATGCGTGAGCACTTGTATGTGGCTGTCGTCGCTGAAGTTCCAGTTGCTCTTCGATTCTAATCTATCCTTATGTGAGAAGCTGCCCTCATACGTACTACCTATTTGCTTTCATCTTCTGATCTTTTCAACAGGCATTGTTTGCACAAGACAAGGCACGGAGCCGCCATTGTCTATCAATTAGAAAGCGAGCTGCAAACGCCTACCTGTGCACAAGTCTCTCCTGCACGATGCAGTGGCATCATCTTGTTGGCCAGCTTCTAGGAAAGGGGGAGGCGCTAAGGGCCAGCCCTCCTGAAAGGCGGCGGCATCATCACCAAAGGCCTCGTCCTCAAATGCAAAAGCAGCTGCTGTCTGTCGCTTGCTGTGATCATGCTCACTCCCTGTAGAAAGAGGAATAGACCTGACTAGGGGATCATAAACAGCATCACTGGTCGTCGCGGCAGCTGTGAACCCTTGAGTTTGCGGTAGATTCACGTCAGAGTCCCCCTCCTTTGATGGGCTGCTAGAGATTGCATCCATGTTTAATATTTTTTTTGCAATTTAAATAATTATTTATATCGAGCTGGTAGCTCTGCGCCAGAATTCCCGATTTCCTGACACAATCGTTCTGATTTATTCATTACTGGAATAATAATATATCAGTAAATAAATCGCATCAGCTTCGCCTGACGGCACCAACGAGGGACAGGCAACCGCCACATGCGTACGCAGACGTAGGTGTACGTACCTACAAGTAGTCCTCTGTTTGATGTGAGACAATGCCAGCACGGGTGGCGCTTTTCGTCTACTTCAAGAAGTACACTGAAGGTCAGCCCAGTTACTGGAGTAGTACACCCCCCGGACAGATTCTGATATCAGTTGCTACCCGTGGGATATTTGCTACCTGTGGGATCGGATCCATTGTAGTCTGTTGTAACTCACCCTCCATATTATTGACCATGTTTTCCACATCATTCCACGTCCTTGATGCAGGCTGGGCAAGGCAACTGCACTGCGCACAAGCGCCAACATAGCAGCATAAAACTTCTAAAATGATTCAGAAGGAGGGAGAGAACGTGGGGGAGGGGATGGGGACGCAGATTTTGCAGGCTCCTCCGCATTGGCATCTCCCTCTGGAAAGCTTTCCTTGTCCTCGACCATGTTCACCTCTTATTTAGCTGGTAATGGAACATAAACAGTTCCATGTAATTCCAACCTTCTTTGACTTCCTAGTTGCACCTTGCAACATCTGAACCATAGTCTGCTGTAACTGCACACCCTCCATATTTTGAATCATGATGTCCATCAGATCCTTCCAATATAGTAATTGATACGCCTATCTATCGCAGCTTTCTTCACACGTGCAGCAATATGCCTGTGATCACTCCATGTATGGATATATACTCGCGACCTTCTCCATTAAGCACATCCTCTAGCACAGCATCAGGTATGATCTCATCTGTTAATTCATGAAGAGCAGGATTGGCCTTAGGCTGCCATCCGACACACTCCTACTGGAGGAAATTTCTTGTACAAAAAATATTTAGGGCACAGCTAAAACCGAATGTTTCATTCTGAAGTACAAAACAGGAACCCTGTACAACCAAAAGCATGTGGTATGGTTTAAGCACTGAATAAGCCCAACTTGCCCCCTATGCTCTCAGCTAGACGGTGCCCTGCATATCTTTTCTGGATGCCAACACGTGCAAATAAGAAATATGACCACTGAGAGCTGAGAAACACAACTAAGCATGCAGCATGATCTTCAAAGCCGTCAGCGAAAGAGGGTCCCTAGGATCCTGATTTGTCTCAATGGATATAAGCAACAGCGGCTGGCTGACTATGCAAAATCTCCAGATTCTCAATACAGCTGGAACTAAGATTTTACCAAAGTGGCTTTTTCCACCCCGCTTCTCAGACAAAAATAGGCTTACCTCCAGCTGTCCAGATGCTGTACTGGCTCCCATCTCCACGAAAACAAAACAGCAACAGACCAGCAATGAAGGGGGATGGGTTCTTAGGAGTGGCAGGGGGCAACTGAAAGAGAGTAGGATCACCTCAGCAGCACCGTCAGCCAAAGCAGATCCACCTTCCCCAAACAGCACCGACCCAAAGATCTCAGAATTCTTTAACCTGACATTTATCTCAAGATCAAGTGTTGTGATGACCACAGATCTCAGAACCAGCTGAGCGCCGCGCAAAAAACAGCATAAATGCCTCTGCTCCATTCTTCAAGTAGCCTCCGCTACCCTTCACACCATGGTTTGGGAGTGGGTGGCACCATCTACATCAGTCACACTCTGGGGTTTTTTATGGAGCTGGGTCTTGATCCTCAAAGAGTGAGAAACTTGCTTCCAAGCTTCATGTTCATTCTGTCAATTATGCTGTCAAACTTGTCCATACCAGACGTGCTCTCTCCAGCACTTTTATCAACTCTCATTAGGAGCCAGTTCCAGGTCAAGCATGCAACCCTCCTGATCTCCATTGATCTTTTATTTTTTTGATATATATATATATTTTTTTGGCGGAGGAGTTTTACAGTATCTGGTACCAAAGTGGCTCCTTTTTGTCGAAGCCCCCCTTGTTGGGGCGTGAGCTACTAGCGTTGTCGGATTCCCATCACACATCACACAGGCCTCCCCAGGCCCACCCAGGCCACCCCACGGGCTGAAACTCGACATAGGCTCCTAACCATAATTTCTACCGTGTCAGATGAAATTCTGGGACCACACACATACATACACACACGCACACACGCATATACACATGCACACGCACAAACACACAGACACACGCACGCACACACATACAAACGCCAAAACACAGGCACACACACGCGCGCACACACACGCATTTGCATGCACATGTTGTGCGTATGATGGGCTTCGCCAATTTTTCAGCGTCGCTAGCAATGCTCCCACACTTGTCGCTGCCTGCGTATTTATTTCTTTTTTTCCACATGTGAAGCTAGATTGGAGCCAATTAATGTGTCAAAAGTTGCCCCTCAAATGCAAAAATTTTTCATGTTTGGTCTCTTGCTCAATTAACCCCCTCCCTTCTTTTTCTTTTCCTCACAGCTTGTCAACATTCACAAGCAGATGGAAGAATGCTGCTTGATGCATGTTCATTGGATCTGCTAGCATTCTGGTGGCTTTGATTGCTGCTTTGCGGTGTCCAGCGGCACTTAGAATGAAGGTCTGTACCTGTTTGTCTCTGGGAGTGCTATTGGAGTGAACATACTTTTTGCCTGTGCTTAGCTAGAGTCAGCTGAGATTTGCTTAGTATAGGCTGTAGTGTAGGAACTATACCCTGCGCTGGTCTTGTTTGTTTATCAAACAAGCCGCACTCCCTCAACGTGGAGTTGTATATTCTTTTATTAAATCTTGCTACAAGAAAAGAAAAACTACGCAGGCAGTGAAAACCACTCTCCACATTAATTAAGGAAAGTAAGCCGAGGTCCAACAGAGTACTATAAGGAGATAACTTACTCAGACAGGCTTACTCACGCTTGTTTGTCAGCCTTACTGTGGCTTCCTGCCCCGGTTATTTGTGGCTTACTGATCAGGCTTACTGCATGCTTCTTAGGCAGGCTTACTGCCGCTTGTTTGTCAGTCTTACTGTGGCTTCCTAGACCACTTATTTGTGGCATATTAATGCGTGCTGATTGTCACGCCCAATCGTTGGCAGCGACGAATCGTGTGACGGAGCAGTTAAATTGGTTGACAGTTGAGAGTTTATATATGTCTTGTTCAATAAGCTGGATGGCCAGTCTTATTGATAACCTTTATCTTCTGGATTTTATAGTTTGGGTAATTAATTGACAACATGTGAACTCTAAGAGGCGGAACCATTAGAGGGGATCCTCAAGAGACCCTTTGCCATGTAAGGTCTCCGATTCTATTTGTTCGTTCAGTCATATTATCAAGGTGTAACAACAATAAGGCCGAGAGGTCTATCTGAGTCATGGGTCCCAGCTCCGGGAAGGAGCAGCAGTGTGGCAGCGACGCAAAGCTGAGTAGACACAGGGTAGTAGACACACATACATGTGTGCAGAGAGCGCACAAGGGCATGAGCCAGAGAACTGGTAGAAGCATTAGGGACCAGCGATGCAATGAACTCACTCCTCTGCTGGATGGTTTTTCCACCTTGGAGGCCTTTCTTGGTCCGAAGGCGCTACCATTATCAATAAGACTCGCGGGTGCTTTTGAATGCTCTCGTTTGCTTCGCTCACCAGAGGCCGAACATGCCGCGCAGAGAATGAGAGATGAGCCGTGCCACGAGGCGCACATTGAGCTCGAGAATAGAAGGAGAGTGATATCAATTGTGAGCCCCACGCCAGAGCTCATCTCTCAGTAGATGTGCTGAGTCTTATACTTTGCAGTACCTTAATTTGATCTGACATTGGACAAACATGTGTTGAGGAATTTCAGCAGGTTCAGATTGCGTGCACACCATTTGAGAGTGGTCTTGCAAATGGCATGGTGGTTCTAGCAATTGTGATAAATGTGAGTGTGGAGGAGTTCAAGATGAGAAGCATGTGCTTTTCTGTTGCAAGTGTGCTGAAGTGTGCGAGCTGCGCATGAGATACAGACCTTTTTGAAGGAATGTTTAAGACTCTGCGTGCGTTTGCTCCTTCGAGCTCTGAATTTATTCCTTTCTTGGCTCGTCATCACAGTATCACTGATTTTGAGATCAATGCATTCCTAAATCAAGACTCATACAGACTCCTCAGGTTTGTGTCAGATTTAGTTTCAATTTTCGACACTGGTTGATTTTGTTGCACCAGCCAATTGCCATCAGCCAGAGTCTCGGGCTGTAGGCCATCCTTGTAACGCTTGTTTCCCTTGTAACCCTCAATAATGTAGTAATCCCTCTAGACTATCATGGTCTTTGGCAGGCAACGTTTAGGAGTACCTCAGGCTGGCACCATGTACTAAAACAATGTCCACGTGATAATACGGAGAGCTGTCACACTTTCCTAATCAACAGTTAGCCAATGATGCCTTAGAATGGCTTGAAAACATACATCCAAGCATCTTCACCCGTTGCCGTTTGCATAGCGCAATAATACATCTCGACAACTATTCTGCTTGACAAAAGCAATTTCTAAGGGTGTTTCACCATACATATCACGAATGTTTAAGGAGGCCTGAGACCCTGCATGTAACAGCACCTCGCAGCACTCAGATAAATCTTCACACACTGCAAAGTGCAGAGGTGTGTTTCCTTCATCATCTTGCGCATTCATCACGCTATCACCACCAGACTCTAGAAGCATGCCCAGTATCTGAGCTTGTTCAGCCTTTTTATCTGAATCACAACACACGTAGTGAAGTGGTGTCCATCCTATCCTATCACGCACCGTACACACAGCCCCTCGTGACAACAAAAACTGAACAGCCTCCAAACTGGCACGTGAAGCAGCTGAATGCAGTGGGTACTGACTATACTGATTCAAACTATTAGCGTTCACAGGTGAGTCAGGAGCAAGCAAGGCCTGCACACACTCAACATGATTGTACTGTGTTGCCCAATGCAGTGCAGAAGTAGCACCAGCCACATCAGCATGCACATCATTTCTGCTCAAGAGGTAGGTCACTACTTCAGGAAGGTTTTCTTCGGCAGCGATCTCAATCGGAGTGATATTGAATAAGAAAGAAGCGTATGGTGCCTGCTCTGTGGCAGAAACACCACCCATACGCAGCAGGTGGATCATGACATCTGCACCACCCTTCCTTGCTGCCAAGTCCACTGCTTCAGGTTGGCGGTGCTTCGTCAACCAGCACGCCTTCAGCACTGGGTCTGCCGCCAAGCCAAGTGAGCCTTGACAGGTGCAAAAAAAAGAGTGCAAGTCGCCGGGGCTCCCCACGTTGGACAGGATCTGAAGAAGCACCTGTGCACAATCAAAACACAGGAAAACAAGTATTACGCTTCTGTATTGAGCTATACCCCTTGCATCAAAGTCCTAAATAGATTGAGCTGCACTTGAATGCACTATAACAACCTAGAAAGTCGACACAAGCAGCCAAACAAAATGTGCAAGCAAGGGAAAATAGACCACAATTAAATTTTAAGTATTGGGAGATTGAAGACGTAGTTTTAACACCCAATGATAACGTGCAAGCAACTTTATCTGCTGGCTATACTTCAGCTCCCTTTTTGGCTTCCAATTTCATGCCTTTTTCTCCAACTTTCCTTCTATCATTCCATCTTTTTCTTAAATTTGGCGTTTCCCCTTTTTGTCTAGCTAGGCGTGGTTACATGCTTTTTTCAAGCTTCCATAGATGCCCCTGGAGGCATATATAGCGATGTAACCTTACCTTACGTGCAAGCAAATTGGCATAGCCTTTCAAATCAAGTATATACAGGAGTAATCTGTCATTTTGCATTATTGACACATCTCTTCCTTTAATTGCAGCGCGTTCCATGCTCCCTTATTATCTCTGCAACCCTCCTGAGCCTCAATAAGAACCCCCCCTTCCTTTCTTTTGTAGTTAAGGAGCTGTACGGTACTTGGCATTATTATGTTAGTTAGTGTGGGGAGCTGACTTTTTATTGGAAAAAGAAGTTGGGAAAGGACCTAGGAAGGTGCCCACTATACCTGCCTTAGCCTCAGAAATCAACAAAACTGGAGATACAATTAACTCTCATCAGGAACCAGTTGCAAGCCAAACCCACAAACCTCCTCAAATGTTATGCATGCGCACCTCCTCGGGAATGCGCTGAAGAGAACCAGCTAAAGTGTCATGTGCTGCTGCTGCAGCTCTTGTTTGAACCATGCTGCCTGCTTGATAAAATGGAGAAGATTATAGCCAACATGTGTGTGTGTGTGTGTGCGTGTGCGTGTGTGTGTTGTGCGTGTGTGTCTGTTTTATGTGTGTGTGCGCGTGTGTGTGTATGTGTGTGTGTGTGTGCTTGTGTGCGTGTGCGTGCGTGCGTGCGTGCGTGCGTGCGTGCGTGCACGTGTGTGTGTGTGTGTGTGTGTGTGTGTGTGTGTGTGTGTGTGAATGAGTGCGTGCGTGAGTGA
>Ga0307947_1001254_pt1 | contig 19789 bp, 24 predicted proteins | sample OrgLakmetagen232_FD_201840 | JGI IMG/M metagenome (GOLD analysis project Ga0307947, IMG submission 201840) | Saline water microbial communities from Organic Lake, Antarctica - #232 | ecosystem: Environmental > Aquatic > Non-marine Saline and Alkaline > Saline | place: Antarctica: Organic Lake...
GTGGGGGTGGGGGTGTGCATGTGGATGTGAGTGTGGGTGTGGGTATGGGTGTGGGTATCCATGTTGGTGATTGGGTCAGGAAGGTGGTGAGGGTGCTTTACCGCACGTACACGCATACATGTACCTGTACGTTTGTACCCAGCTAGTTTACCTTCTTTACAACCAAGCCACCATGTATGGCATGCGTGTAAGTGCTCATGGGTGGCAAATAAGTAGGGCTCAGGAATTCTACTGTTGCTGCCCTCGTACCTTTGCTCCTACTGCTCCCATGGCACAAGTCTGTTGCATCAATATAGCAGTAGGTATAAGAAGTATATTGATACAGTTAAAAAGGAGGAAATCAAAGAGGTTAAGGCTGTCGGCAGTGTACACACATAACCATGCAGCTTGTTCTGCGTGCACCGTCCTTTTTTCTTTAGCTGTATCATGTGATATGTGATACACACTTGCATTGGCACGCACACATTCATGTTCAGGTTTTTCAAGGGAGGTGTACGCCATCAGTGTTCACGCTGCACAGCAATTTGCCTGATAAAGTACTCGGTTTTACCTTGTAATATGCACGCACACACTCATGTCCATGCATCTTTCGGGAGGTGTACCCCATCAGTGTTCACACTGCGCTGCACGCCTTGCTTAATAAAGTACTCAGTTTTACCGTGTAATGCACGCACACATTCATGATCAGGTTCCTCGAGGGAGGTGTACGCCATCAGTGTCCACACTGCGCTGCAATTTGCCTGATGAAGTACTCAGTGCTACCTTGTAACACACACACACTCTCATGTCCAGGCATCTCACGGGAGGTGGGGGCCATTAGCAGTGCTGGCGAGAAGTGGCCGGTCAAGGTGCAGCAATTGCGTCAAGCTCAGAGCCGCAGCGCTCAGGTGAGTGTTGTTCTGATTGTAAAGCTGTAAAGGAAACAGAGTGAACATTGGTTGAGCGAGGCATGTGGTGCACTTTTGAAGGCCGGTACGCTGTGTTATAAATGAAAGATGCATGTGCAGGCTCAGGGTTACATGCACGGTGCCTTAGGAGAACCCTGTTCAGTGTGTGTACCAAATGACATGCAACAGAGCCCTTGTATATTATTAATTATTAATGCAAAGGTCATAAAGTTAGAGTTTCCCGAGTTTTGTCGTCAATCCTGTAGCCCTCCTGATCCCCATTGACCTCTTTCGTTTCCTTTGCAGTGGAGGAGTCTAACGGTACTTGGTACCGGAGTCCTTTTCAAAAATAAACATGGGAAGTGGTTTTTACTGCCCGCGTAGTTTCCTTTTCTTTTTGTACATGAAGTGATGTGTGTTTTTGAGGTAGACACGACACATACACTTACACACACACTCAGTGCAGGGTCACCTGCATGTTTATTTTGTAGGCATTACGCTTTGATAAGCGATCTACGCTTTGTTCCAAAAAGAAAGAGGGCAGGCCTTTTGTGTGTTTGTGCAGTCACGTTTGTGTTCGGGAGGTAGAGGCATCGACATTTGGGGTGCAGCCATGCCAGACTGGAGGCCTTTGTAAACTAAACTAAACTTTGGGGTGCAGCAACGTTTGTATGTAGGAAGCACATGTGCTGCATGATCACAAGCTTGGTGGCGCGCTGATCTCAGCAAACAAACTCTGCGCATTACCCCCTTTGTCTCTTGTACGGGAGCTTTGGAACTAAATCTAGCATTGTTATGCGCTCCCTGTCTTGCAGAGGCGTTTCCTTCATGAAGGGCAAAATCACACTCATTCAGGGCTGCACCCTGCTGCCACATATATGTGCCCGTAAACACAATGCAGCCACACACACACACACACACACACACACACACACATACACATACACATACACATACACACACACGCACACACAAGCACGTCCACACACAAGCATGTGAACACAGTGCAACCACACAGCACGCACACACACACGCACACGCACATGCATGTGAACGCAATAACACGATTCAACCACACACACGCAAAATCACGCACACAAACATTAGACATGAACGCACAGCTGCATACTATATTGTGCGCATCCATATCCCTATACACAGGGATCCGAAAGGGCTTCTACCGCAACCAGTATCGACAGCCGCCGCACCCTGCGCACTCCAGAGGTAGCTAATTTTATGAATGTTTCTCTTCTCCGTGACCAATTGTGTATATGACTCTGTATTTTAGCCTGTGCACTCCGGAGAATGCTAATCTTATGTCTTGTAAGAATGAGGATTGTTTGTAAGGGGATGAGGAAGACTGCACACTCCAGGGGTAGCGTTTTACATGAGATCTTCGTAAGAATGGTGCTTTTTTCAGGTGAGATATAGCTGCCGCACGCTTAAGAGGTAGGAAACTAGTATACAGGCACATGCAAGGTAACTTATTTCCCCCATCATACTGAGTGTGTCAAGGTCATAACAGTTTAAAGCTGCAGTACCCTGCGCCCCTGAGAGAAAGGTCACCGATGCCCCCACAGTAGCATTAGGCTGAACAGCTCACGCTCAAAGCTGACAACAGTTTCAGAACCTGGTGACTAGGGTTGGCCAGAACCATATACGTGCGGTGTATATACGTGCGGTGTATATATAAACATTTTTGGCATGGAATTTACAAATATATACGGTCATATACAGTGTATATACACGGTTCCGGCCAACCCTACTGACGACTGACTTCGCAGCTGCACATTACACCTGTAAAACTTGGCTGTTTAATCAAATGGACTGATTAGCCGCTCCCTCTGTTTCCTATGCTTGTCAGTGAGCGCAGCGTCATGCCATATATAAATATGTATAGTATATACAGGCATCCCCTACAGAACAGGGCATGGTCTTTCCGTTTGTGTGAGATTGTCAAATTCTGAATGAGTCCAACTTGTTTCGCATACATCGTGGCTGGGCATGTCTGATGGCAGGCTGCTTCTTGTACGGCTGCGTTAATGCAAGCAATGGCACGTCATGTATGCAGGTCAACAACTCCATGCTGTCGTGGCTAGACACTTTCGACATGGAGGGCAAGCTGCTCGTCCAACTGGAGGGCATTAAAAAGGGAGTGCATGCTTCTATTGGCAAAGGCGTGTTCTCAGGTATGTTGTGTATGTCCTACGTGTGTTCTCAGGTATGTGTGTATGGTGTGTTGTGTGTGTGTTTACGTCCTACGCATGGAGGGGGTGTGAGGGTGAGGGTGGGTGTGTGCGTGTGTGTGAGTGTGTATCTGAAAATGTTGCGTCCCAGCCTGAGAGAGGCATGCTTGACTCAACCGTTTGCTCTGGCTTTTGCGTTTGTGTTGCAAATAGAACATTTCGGTACAGGCTTGATACCCACAAGAGCAACTCCACTGCTGAGCTGGATTCTTAAAGAGCAGCTTTTCCATCTCCCACGTCTCAGCCATCCCTACGCACCGTGATGCATTGTACAGGGACTCCAAACCACTGCATAGCCAGAGCACATTGTTCATAACGTGCGCCCTAACCTCCCCTTAGTGCTTCTTGCAATATAAAATAGCCATTTATAATTCAGTACTCTGTTCTTCACAAACTAGCTGTGGCCCGCAACCCACATTGTGACTGTGTCTTCCTGTTTCCTTGCAACCTGCAACCACATTGCCAAAATGCATTTAAGTCACAAGCCTGAGCTTCTTTGAGCGCTGCTGCTGGCCCACATTCCACCTCGTGTCCATTCCTGTTTTTTAAAACCGAGCTGCATCACAACCATAAGCCTAATCCTTGTTTCAGAGCAGGTCACGCTGACCCACATCCCACCTCGTGTCCATTCCTATGAACTAACATTGAGTTGCATCATAACCACAGGCCTGTGTTTCCTTTTTGAGCGCTGCTGCTGACCCTCATCCCACCTCGTGTCCAGTCCTGTTTTCCACAACGGAATTGCATCATAACCACAGGCCCGAGCTTCCTGATCGAGCAGCTGCTGACCCACATTCCACCCAATGTCCATTTCTGTTTTCCACAACCGAATTGCATCATAACACCATAAGCACAGGCCTGAGCTTCCTGATTGAGCAGCTGCTGACCCACATCCCACCTCGTGTCCAGTCCTGTTTTCCACAACCGAATTGCATCATAACCACAGGCCTGAGCTTCCTAATAGAGCAGCTTCTGACCCACATCCCAGACCATGCACCTAGCATTGGCACTGCCCAACTTCTGAAACAGCTACAGGTGTGTGGTGTCTGCATGTAATCCGCTAGGTGTGCGTACGCACCGCTACGTGTGCGTACGTACTGCTATGTGTGCGTACATGTTGCCTGCATGTAATCCGCTACGTTTGCGGGTGCTAAGCTCCAAAGCAGTAGTTATGTACTTGATATGAGTTAGGGGGAAACACAGCCACCGAGCCGCTAAGGCTGCGCTGCAGGAGTCTGCCTTGGTAGATGTGCACGTTCCATGCTGCCGCAACACGTCAAGTGCTTGCAAACGCCGCGTTAATTCAGGGGCAAGGTGTTCCTCTGCTTAAAATAAACAGAGAAAACTACGCAGGCAGTGAAATTCCACTCCCCACATTAATTAAGGAAAAGGAATACCTTTGTTACGGGGTACCGTAAAACTCCTCCACCCAAAAAAGATCCCCCAAAAAAGATAATAATAAATGGGGATCAGGAGGGTGCACGCTTGAAACCACCTCAATTGTAACGTGGTGACGAGAATGATCACCAAAGCCTGCTAAATCTGCAAACGTTGTGTTTGTTCAGGGGCGATGTGTTCCTCTATTAAACACCACTCAATCTTGACATGGTGATGAAGACGATCACCAATGCCTGCTACATCTGCAAACGTTGCGTTTGTTCAGGGGCAAGGTGTCCCTCTCTTGATAAACACTCAATCTGAACATGGTGATGGGGTTATTAACCGATGCCTGCTACATCTGCACTCGTTTGCTTTGCATGATCACAGAGGGTCAACTGAACGCATGTCACTTGCAGTTTAACACCGAGCCGCGCTGTCCCTTTTCTGTTCTTATTTCACATACTGTGCTACTGTGATTGTCTACACTGACAACATACGACACCTCATGCGTGCTTTGCATGCACAGAACCTCTAGGCATAAAATGCTCCCCCTTGCTTATGCTGAGATACCCCCCCCCCCCCCCTCTCCTTCTTTGCTTAATCACAGGTCGTGCTTGTGCAGCTGCTACAGCTCCTTCGCGTTGGTTCGCTGACCATCGCCCACAGCTTTCTTGGCAGATGTGCTGACATTGTGTGGGTGCGTGTTAAAAGCCACGTTTATCCTTTCATAATATGTCTGGTTGCGAGTTTGCGCAAATTTTTTGAGCATTACCCACAGCCTTCTTCATGGATGCACTGACACCGGTTGGGTGCATAGTTGTGGCAGCATTTGGAGCAGTCACGCACTTCAAAACGTGGAATTTGACACTGCAAGAGAGGCCGGTGTTAGTGTGTGTGTGTGTGTATGTGTGTGTGTGTCATGTTCGACTCCACACTTGGTAAAGATGTCACTAGTGGAGCAGCTGCACGCTAATGACCATATACGTTTTCACACTGTAAGAGGGGCCGGTATTGGTGTGCCATGTTCCCCTACGCTTGGTAACGTTGCCACTGGTGGAGCAGTTGCACACTAATAACCATGTGGATTTATGCACTGTAAGAGGGGCCAGTGTTTGTATATGATCCTCTGCACTTGGTAACGTTGCCACTGGTGGAGCAGTTGCACACTAATGACCATGTGGATTTCTGCACTGTAAGAGGGGCCAGTGTTTGTGTGCCATGTTCCCCTACGCTTGGTAACGTTGCCACTGGTGGAGCAGTTGCACACTAATGACCATGTGAATTTCTGCACTGTAAGAGGGGCCAGTGTTTGTGTTTGATCCCCTACGCTTGGTAACAATGTCACAGGGTTGATGTTGATGACACATTTCGACAGTTGGAGCCTAGCCCTGACCTTTGCCCTAACGCTAAGACCGATGTCGATGACACACTTTTACAGGTCGACCCTAACTTTAAACCTAACCTAAATCTTAAACCTGATGTTGATGACACATTTTGACAGGTCGACCATAATTATAAGCCCCCACCCTAACCCTAGATCTAAGCACCCTAACCCTAACTCTAAACCTGATGTTGATGACACAATTTGACAGGTCGACCCTAATTATAAGCCCTCACCCTAACCCTAATGCTGAGCCTGACGTTGATGACACACTTTGGCAGGTCGACCCTAACTATAAGCCCTCACCTTAACCCTAACTATAAACCTGATGTTGATGACACAGTTTTACAGGTCAACCCTATTTATAAGCCCTCACCCTAACCCTGACGCTAATCCTGACGTTGATGACGCACTTTTACAGGTTGACCCTAATTACAAGCCTCACTGTAACCTAAATCTGAAACCTGATGTTGATGACACATTTTGACAGGTCGACCATAATTATAAGCCCCCACCCTAACCCTAACTCTAAACACCCTAACCCTAACTTTAAACCAGATGTTGATGACACAATTTGACAGGTCGACCCTAATTATAAGCCCTCACCCTAACCCTAAGGCTGAGCCTGACGTTGATGACACACTTTGGCAGGTCGACCCTAACTATAAGCCCTCACCTTAACCCTAACTCTAAACCTGATGTTGATGACACAATATTACAGGTCGACCCAAATTATAAGCCCTCACCCTAACCCTAACGCCAATCCTGATGTTGGTGACGCACTTTTACAGGTTGACCCTAATTAAAAGCCGCACCGTAACCTAAATCTTAAACCTGATGTTGATGACACATTTTGACAGGCTGACCCTAACCCTTTGCACTCACCCACGTTGAGACGTTCACACGTTAACACAGGACTGACACACTGTTGTCCAAAATGTGCTGAGTAGAGTGCGTCGGCTCTGTGATAGCTGCTCTTCATGGAGGCGTGTGTAAGCTCCCGTGAGCCTGTGACAGATCTGAGCTTTGTCGACGTGCAAGCACGTTCGTCTTGGTGGGGTCGTTTCTTCATCTAAGGTCTAAGGCCTTGCGTTTCTCTGAATTCAACTGCAGGGTCTAAACAGTGTGGGTGTGCAAGTCACGTCCATAGCGGATGTGCAGGAGGCCTCTGGAGAAGCAGCCATGAGAGGGGGGGCAGGTGAGGCTTCGTTTTCTATGTCACCTATATGAACTCCATCTCATTAACATTGACGTGTCAGCTTTTCAGTTGTTGCGACTTGTTGATGTGTACCTCTATTTCCATGTTCCATGTCCAGATAGAAGGTCCTGCACTTGGCACTGCACCCTATACCCAATGGGCTCAATAGTAATACCCGTGTTTAGTATTACCCATAATGTTTAACGCCCGCAGGAGGTCTGCTGGACGGGGCCGCAGGCAATGCATTAACGCCAGACTGGGTGCTGGACGTGCAAGGGGTTGCGGGTGCTCAGGTGGGCTTCAGTGGTCTTGTGTGGCGTTGTGCGTGACTGATGCGCGCCCTACACCCAGATACGGTGGCCTGTCGAATGCATGTTGCTTTCTTTTGTGCAGTGCGAAAGCTTGCATCCAGTCTTTTACAATGCTGCAGATGGATGGGAAGGCTGGATAATGATGCGAGTGCCCGGCATAAAATACGTATGCAGAGTATATGGGTGTGCATGTGGCCTTGCACGATATTGTGTGCCCTTCTGTGTGCATGAATAGTATGTGGTGCGTTTGTAAGGGGGCACATTTCTTATCTTGCAAGGAACGAGGCTCCTTTCCCCTGCACAATTTAGAAGGTGGTCTCTTGCAGCTTCTCGGGGCCAAGCTGACAAGCAAAAAGTGTATGGCTAGCCCTTAGTCAGCAAGTTTACAGATATGGTCACAAGCACACATACACTGTGTTCTCGGACACGTACACACTTCCAACCATACAATATCTAACCAAACACACAATGGACTATGTACTCTTGGCTACATTTTTACGTGCACAATCTTTGTTTCCAAAACTAAGAATTAGGAACAGGTGCTTGAATGCAAGAGTAGCTGTGCGTGTGCGTGTGCGTGCATATGTGCGTTTGTGCGTGTATCCTCTGTACAATGTACAAAAGCACAGACGTAGAAACACACGCACACACACATGCAGGTTCACAATGGGGGTCTTGCAGAACGTGTGAGTGTAGAAGGTGCCATGCTTCAGTACGTGGTGGATGTGAGGCTGGATGAGGCACTCAGCATTGTCTGGCACCAGGTGTGTTTGTCTGTGTGTGTTTGTGTATACGTGAGTGTGTGTGTTTGTGCAGGCATGTGTACGTGAGTGTGTATGTGTGTGTGCACGCGTGTTTGCTTGTGTACGTGTGTGTCTGCCTGTTTTTGCCTGCTTTTTTGTGTGTGGTGTTGCATGTGTGTTTTGGTTTGTGTCTGTGCATATGCTTTTGTGTTGTGCCCAGAAGAATTGTAAACAAGAAAACGCTTGATGTCCTTCCATACTTTCCCCCTTTGTGTCACCTTTGCGTCAAATGCGTAGGGTTGGCCAGAAATATTACATATACGGTATATATACGGTGTTCTTGGCAGGGAAATCACCAAACATATGGTCTTGTATGGTGCTTATATATGGTACTGGCCAACAATTATGCGTATACGTGCTGTTTGCATTGTATTATAACCTGGTCTCAAGTCGCGGAGACTGAGCGAGCTGCTGCCAAGCAAGCTGCTGCTGAGGCTTCTCAAGTCGCGGAGACCAAGCGTGTTTGGCGTTATGTATAATGCTTATATATGGTACTGGCCAACTCTGCATATACGTGCTGTTTGCATGATATCATAACCTGGTCTAAAGTCGCGGAGACCAAGTATGTTTGACGTAATGTTACCGCAGGTGTTTATATATGGTACTGGCCAACAACTCTGCATATACGTGCTATTTGCATGGTATCATAACCTGGTCTAAAGTCGCGGAGACCGAGCGTGTTTGGCGTAATGTTACCGCAGGTGTTTATATATGGTACTGGCCAACAGTGCTGCATATACGTGCTGTTTGCATGATATCAAAATCTGGTGTGTGACGTTATATCACCGCAGGTGTCCCAACCCCCTCAGCCCCTCAACCCCTTCCCAAAGCTCATGCACATCATCAGGTGGGTAAATCGAGAGAAAACTCTAAGCAGAGGTCCCTCTGAAGGTGAGCCTTCAATCCTGTAAAGAGGGCCTGTGTGCTGCCATACCAAATCTTGCAATTTGTAAAGCACACTCGTCCTTCATCGCAAGCATAGGTGCGCAAAGTACGTGCTGCTACCTAATATGTTAGGTGCACGTGTTGCGTGCTGTAAATGTCATTTCACATGTAAAGTGCGCGCTGCTATTTCACATGTAAGGTGCACAAGTTGCGTGCTGTAAATGTCTTTTCACATGTAAGGTGCGCGCTGCTACTTCACATGTAAGGTGCACGTGTTGCGTGCTGTAAATGTCATTTCACATGTAAGGTGCACGCTGCTACTTCACATGTAAGGTGCACATTTTGCGTGCTGTAAGTATCATTTCACTTGTAAGGTGCACGCTGTTATTTCACGTGTAAGGTGCACAAGTTCCGTGTTGTAATGCTATAGTCATAGCACCTTGCAATGTGGTGCCCAAGCAACCGGCGCATGCGTGCAAGTGTGGATATCTTTATGTTTAATAAAACACTGTATGCCCCTTTGTGTGCGTGTAAGTAGGTGCATACACAATGTCTTATTTGCAATTTAATTGATGTGCGCGCAGATGAGGCACTACCTAGTTTTTTGTTTGTTTGTTAATGGGGTGTGTGTGTGTTATTGTGTGTGTGTATCGCTCCTTTACGGAATTTTGTGCAAGGCTGTGTGCATTATTTATACCCTTGAGGTCCAACTCAGTCATCTGCATCAGAAACATTAGTCATTTTCAGTCTCAGCAACCAACGGTAACAGGGACGTGCCACGTGCGGGTAGTTTATGGTAATTTGCAAGGTCTTTTCTTTGGCTCGTCAATGATCACAGGAAAAAGGTCCTGCAACTGGGTGCTGACTTACTGCTATCAGCCAGTGGTTGACAGTCGGCCGTGTGTTGTTTGCTAGTTCTTGGTTGCTTGCTCTGCAAGTGGAGAGACATATGCTTGCTCATGTCTTTGTGTGCAGATCACGCCAGTGGTTGAGCAAGCTATCAGCCGTGTTGCTGTCAGCCATCTTGCTATGCTATCAGCCATATTATTATCAGCCGGTGGTTGAGCAAGCAAGCTTGCTCATGTCTTTGTGTGCAGGTCACGCCAGTGGTTTAGCATTGCTCATGTCTTTGCGTGCAGGTCACGCCAGTGGTTTAGCATTGCTCATGTCTTTGCGTGCAGGTCACGCGCTGCCAAGATGGAGCTGTGGCTGGACGAAGAGGATGAGGCGCTGCAGCGTCTAAACAACGATTTGTCACTGTCAGTTAATGGAGACGGGGATATAGCTGGGTGGGTCCTCTTCTCGTTTGTCGTTAGAGATGCTGCTGTGAAAAGCTGTCGCTGTCTATCAATGAGGACGCAGACGCAGTTGGGTGGATCCTCTTTTCGTTTGTCGGTAGGGTGATGCTGTGAAAAGCTGTCGCTGTCTGTTAATGGGCATAGTGATGTGACTGGATTGGTGACAATGTTGTTTTGGTACATGCGTCGAAAGAACATTGTCACCTTTTCCTTGTAATGGTAGGAAAAATACTGCAAAGAGCAATTAGTTTCTGTCATTGGAGAGGGGTGTGACTGGGTGAGTTTTTTTAAGCGTGGCAGCGCTGTTTGAAATCTGTAGGGAGGCATGTGCTTCAATCAACAAGCACATATTGCTTATTAAAAATGCAAATACAAGTTTTGCGTTTTGTGCATGCATTCAATGCGTGGGGATGTGTGCTTGCCACGGCGCGTTTGACAACAAGCAGGTACTGTAATTCACACAAACGGTTGCTGTCTGTTGCCCATTTCGCCCACAGGTGGATGTATGCCGGTCACAGCGCATTTGACAACAAGCAGGCACAGAGCACGGGCCGGTCGAAAATTGGGATGAATAGTAGGGCTGAACAGGTACACGATAATGTATGCCGCCTTTGGATATTCTGCCATAACTGTGTCAAGTACCTTTCATGAAAAGTCAGCCTCCTGCTCTGAACCAAGTCCTGTGAATGATGAAAGTGAGGAGGATTGTTGCAGAATAACAATTGAGGGGTGCTCTTAAGGACACTGTTGCTCCTGACCTCCGAGTGTTGTACACATTTGTTACAGCACAATGTGCACAAAAAGAATAAATTACACATTGTACGATGACAGCCTTACAATATACTGTATTTGGTGAGAATGATAACGCAGACACACAGACACCACGTGTGTAGCAAATCTGCCAGTCAGCCGTTGCATTAGCAGACGCCCGCGCCCTTCCAGGACCCGCTGATAATGTCCTACTGCTGATTAGAATGTGCATATTTCATAACGAACATCATCCATTACGTCTTCTATTCCTTGTTCTTTTTTATGCTGCTCGTAGGAGACTGACGATGCTGGCGAGCACCACGTGTATGGTTGCTATGCAGCCGTTGCGATAGCAGATGCACGTGCACTGCATGCATTGAGTGCCACCCTTGGGCCGTCGTTGCTGGTGCATCGGCACTGGCAACAAGGGGCGTACACGTGCGAGGTACCCTTCTGCATAGGTTGTTTCAGCACAGATAAATTCCTTTGGTACTTGTGAATGTATCTGCTCACAATAACAATAGAATGCATACGTGGATCGGCACTGGCAGCAAGGGGCGTACACGTGCGAGGTAACCTTTTCTCTGCGGTGTTGGCACGTTTTGCTGTGGCATATGCAGCAAGGGGCGTACACGTGTGAGGTGCCCTTCTCCGTAGGTTGTTTTAGCACAGATAAATTCCTTTGGTACATGTGAATGTATCTGCTCACAATAACAATCAGTGTTGTGCACATACGGCGTCATTCAAAAATGGCACCGTAAATAACGACCGTAAATAACGGCGTTACCGTCACTAAACTCTGACGATTGACGGCGTAATTTACTATTTGCACCGTCAATTTGACATAAATTACGCCGTCAGCGTCATTTACCATTGACGCCGTCAAGTGTCAGGTGCACAACACTGATAACAATAGAATGCTTACGTGGATCGGCACTGGCAGCAAGGGGCGTAAACGTGCGAGGTAACCTTTTCTCTGCGGTGTTAACACGTTTTGCTGTGGCATCATTGATTGTGTGGATTTCTAATTTGCAGAGCTGAATAGGCGCAGCAGCAGGGCGCACACGCGCTAGTTTTGGTGTTTGGGTGATGGTGTTTTAATCAAGAGTGTCTTCATTGTTTAACTTGGACACATTGATTGTGTCAAAGAAATTGCAGTGCTGAATTTGGTTGTCGTAGGAGGAAACATACACGCTTGAAACACATTATTGAAGCATTTATTGCTCTCCCATCGTGAAAGACACAGGCTGTGCGTTGAACTCCCCTGTTGATAGGCTGATAGGCTGAAAACAACGTGCATGTGAGAATGCCAAAGGTTTTGAACTAGGTGCCCATTTTCAGGCTTCGGACCCAATACCCATATTGAATGAAAAGGACAAGAGAGCCAACGAGGTCTAAATATCGTGACGCATTTCACCACAAACATTCAAACTATTGAATGATATTAATAATATATGGGTATCTTAACGCATTTCAACACAAAGTTCAAGCTAGACATTGGTTTAAAGGGGCAAGAGCCAATGCGTTATGGGTATCGTAATGCATTTCACCGCAGAGATTTAAGCTGGAAAATGGTATTTTGGAAGATCCAAGAATTTTTCACCTGTACTAAAGTGGCTCCTTATCCTTATTATATGAGGGGAGTGGTTTTCAACTGCCTGTGTACTTGAATTCTTTTTTTCTTTTTGTCAGTAGTACCTACCATGCGTAGGGTCGGTCAGTGTTGTATGGATATACAATCGTCCATAAACGTGTGTATGGTAAGTGTCCTGCTTAGCTTACTGTATTTGCGTTGTATATACAGACGTATGTATATGCCTTTGGCCAACTCTATAACCGTGTGCAAAATATAATGTGTATGACTTGGTGCGATGTGTTGAGAAGGTGCTCGACTTGGAATTGCAGGTTGTACCTTCGTTGTGTGGGGATGCCGCTATGACCAACGCTATGGAGCTCAAGGATTTTTTGAAGCCCGCCCCATCTTTACAACAGGTGTGAGCTTAGTAAGTGTGGAGGCCCGTCCCACCTACGCAGCAGACAAAACACATTCTAATTTCAAGAACGACGGTTTAGACAGTCAACTTACAGCGTCGACCGTCAGACCGTACTTTGACGCGCTGTGCCGTCTGACCGTCATTGCACAGCCCTGACTCTAAATGTATTTTGCCGCGTGCTGTGCGACTTGTGCTTGGAGTTTGAGGCTAAGTCCACACCCCCAGCAGCATCTCAGTAGGAAAAAAAACTACGCATGCAGTGAAAACCACTCCCCACATTACTTAATGAAAAGGAGCCATTTTGGTACCGGGTACCGTAAATCTCCTCCAGGACTGAATTAGAAACTGACAGTGCTACCACTGTCATTTGACGTCGTAGCACATGCTCAAAGGAATGGCTTAATTGGTTGACTTTCTTACACTTTTGTACGCGGAGGTTACAGTAGAGGTGAAATGCCTAGGTGAGTAGCAGTAATTATGCAATGGTAGGAGGCAGCATTTATGCGATGGTAGGAGGCAGTATTTATGCAATGGTAGGAGGCAGTTTTTATGCAATGATAGGAGGCAGTATTTATGCAATGATAGGAGGCCGCATTTATGCAATGGTAGGAGGCAGTATTTGTGCAATGGTAGGAGGCAGCATTTATGCAATGGCAGGATGGCAGGAGGCAGTATTTATGCAGTAGGCTTGAGGGATCTCTTTCAAACCGTCTTAGGTACTCTAACAGGCCCATAAAACAGGCCAAAGCAGGGCATACGCACACACGTACAAACATACACACAGATGATTTTTTGGCGACCTTGCTGCAGCCCTAATTTGGCTGTATAGATAGAGCTGGCCAGAACCATATATACGTATATACGGTGTATATCATTTTTTTGGCAGGGAAATCACCAAAAATAAGGTCGTATACGCTGTGTATACCTATACGATTCTGGCCAGCCCTATTTGGTTACTAGGACATCGCAGGTCTATATGTTCGCCTGCGAGTGCACAATACACACTACACAGATGTACACATGTGCACACAAATGCTACACAAATGTACATACACAAATGTATACACACAAATGTACACATGTGCACACAAATACTACACAAATGTTTCCAAAGCTTGGTCGAGACAATGCGAGTTGGAAAGGGCAGCCATGTCTGATGCTGATAGAGCACATTACATAAACGCTTACAAGTCATGTGGTTAGGGTCGACTCACCAAATTAGACCGTAGGTATGGTGAATTCCCTGCTAAAAATACCGTATGTACACCATTTGTACGTATAAATATATGGTTTTTATTCACCCAATATGCGGCCTCCGCATAATGGTACCTCTGCCCCACATGATGAGCCCTACTGCCAATTGCTTGCACCACAACACGCCCTCTCGCGTCGCATCAAGCCACCCCCTACTTGATCATTGACATACTAACATACAATATGAAATATGAATGCAATCACATTGGCTTACAAATTGCGTCGAGATACCGCTAAGGACACTCGATCATTGTTGAAGCACTTGCACACAATTTGGAAGCATTTCATAGACGGCGCGGTTGGGGGAAAACACCAACTGCACCTTGTCAATGTGCATCACGGACTGCGCAGTTGGGCGGAGCTTCAGTGCCCGGCTCTGCTGCTGGGGATCCGCACCATGCTCGCTTTTTTGCCACGCAAGCTGAAGAGCACCACCTGGTGACAGGGCCCAAGAGAAAAGAGGCTGCGCAGGTGTGTATGTGTGTGTATGTGTGTGTGCGTGTGTGTGTGCGTGTGTGTGTGTGCGGATGTCTTTTTTGGGTGCGTCGGGCGTATTAATTCCTGTTGCTGCCGATGTTGTGAACATACCAAAACCAAAAGAGTGCCACCTGGTGAGATGATGAAGGGCACAAGAAGAAAGAAGCTGTGCGTGTGTTTGGATGTGTGCGCATGTGTTGGTGTGCAATTTGCATGTGTGTGGGTGTGTTTGCTTCTGGCTTTACACATATGATGATTTTTTACTTGAGCGCTGGATGTGTGCGCATGTGTTGATGTGCATCTTGCATGTGTGTGGGTGTGTTTGCTGCAGGCTGTACACATATGATGCCTTTTTCACTGGAGCACCACTCGGGGTTCCATGACAGGCTTAGGAAATGAAAGGCTGTGTAGGTATGCGCAGGTCTCTGTGACCACGTACTTGTAGGGTCAACCAGAACCGTGTACATACATCGCGTATAACCGTATATATGGTGATATCCCTGCCAGAAATAGCAAATATATGAGGGCTGTGCAATGACGGTGTGACGGTACGGTCTGTCAAACATACGGTTTGGACGGTGGACACCATCATTTTTGAAACACCGTCATTCTGACGTTCTGACGGTACGGATTGTCAGCCGTACCGTAGTTACGGTGCAAAATCGCTATGACGGTGTCATTGCACAGCCCATATATATACTATATATATACACCGTAAATGTATGGTTCTGGCCACCCTACACGTGTGCTGCTTGTTGAACATCTGCAAGCGTGCTTGGCGAACAGGTTGCACTGCTCATGCGCAAAGGGTTGCAGGTATGTAGTATGTGATGTTGCATGCTGCGTGTGGTTTGTAATATTGTGATGTTGCATGCTGCGTGTGAGTTCCTGTAGGATCTGGCAAGGATTTTGCACAGCAACTCACACGTGACAAAACACACACACACACACTTATACTAGAACATGTTACTTGTGTAGGGTTGGCCAATGACGTAGGGTATACACATACACCGTATATGGCCATGTTTTTGGTGAATTACCTGCCTAGGATACTGTATGTAACCCGTATATATGTTTGTGTGTGTGTGTGTGTGTGGTTATGGCCAACTTTATACATGTGTGTACCAGCAGGTATTCTGGACATGATGCAAACGCGCACGCCAATGCATTTTACCCACTTATGTTTTTGCAGATATTTGGCAAGGAAGTCACGCAGCAGCTGCTGGCCTTGCACGCGCAATCCCCCCACCTGCTTCTCTCTTTGGAGATGTGGGTCCCTTTGCCTCTTGCCGGTAAGAGGAGGAGGATGTACATGCACACATATGCACACATATGCACACATATGCACACGTATGCACACATATGCACACATATGCACACATCTCACCCATGAGCACGTGCGTTTACGCGCACTCTCGCTTTTTCTTGGGAGATGTGTATTCATTTTCCTTTTGTTGATAAGAAGGTGATGCAAGTTATCCCTATGGTACAGCTACCCTAGGTACAGCTAACCATAAAGTACAGCTACCTACTCGTACATCTCAATTCAACGCACGCTTACACTTGCCTCCTCTTTAAAGGCATGGGTCTCTTTCCTTCTAAGTCGTTTGGTGTGTGTGGGCGTGTGTGTGTGCGTGTGTGTGTGCGTGTGCGTGCGTGTGTGTGGGCGTGTGTGTGTGTGATACACAGCCAGTGCCACTGGTGAAGACAATGCTGACATAACGCTGCCAGTGCCTGGATACTGATGATGACAGCACAGGAGGCTCAACAAGTGCATCAACCATTGAATACCATGCAAGTGCTTTGATCATTGTGTAATACGCAAGTGCATTGAACACAGTGTGCAAGTGCATTGACCATTGTGCCATGCAAGAGCATTGACCACTGTAATGACAAAATTGCATTGGTCACTGTACTCACAAAAGTGCATTGGCCACTGTTTAAACAAAAGTTCATTGACCACTGTATTCACAAAAGTGCATTGACCACTGTATCCACAAAAATGCATTGACCAATGTGTACTAACAAAAGTGCATTCGCTACTCTACTCACAAAAATGCATCGACCACTGTGTACCACGCAAGAGCATTGACCACAGTAATGACAAAAATGCATTGACCACTGTGCACCACGCAAGTGCATTGACCACTGTAGTCACAAAAGTGCATTGGCCACTGTACTCACAAAAATGTATTGACTAATGTGTACTAACAAAAGTGCATTCGCTACTGTTCTCACAAAAGTGCATTGACCACTGTGTACCACGCAAGAGCATTGACCACTGTAATGACAAAAGTGCATTGGCCACTGTGTACTAACAAAAATGCATTGACCACTGTGTACTAACAAAAGTGCGTTGACCACTGTACTCACCAAAAAAATGCATTGACCACCGTACTCACAAATATTCATTGAGCATTGTGCACCACGCAAGTGCATTGACCACTGTGCTAACAAAAATGCATTGATCACTGCATCCACAAAAGTCCATCGACGACGGCTCTAACAAAAGTGCATTAAGCACTGTGTACCACGTGTGTGTGTGTGTGTGTGTGTGTGTGTGTGTGTGTGTGAGCATTTACCACTGTGCTCACAAAAATGCATGGACCACTGTTCACATGCTGCCCATCTAACCTGACTTGCCACCACCTAAATACACCACCTAATTACGCCACCTAATTACGCCACCTAATTACGCCTGCAGCTCGCATGGTTGATGAAGGTCTGGCCACTACAGCTGCCACGACCGTCTTGACAAGCGCTACCGACACCGCAGGCCCCACAGGCAGCAGAGCTGATATGGACAGCCCTAGAAGTGGCCAGACGCAGGGCACAGACACCACACACACAGGTGTGCATTTGTGGCGTGCGTGTGTGTGTGCATTAACGTGTTTTTTTTTGTGTGTGTGTTTGTGTGTGTGTGTGTGTGCTCTTTGCAGATGAGTGGCGTGCGGCATGCAGGCAGGTGTAAGTGCTCAAAGCTGCTCTCAATTCACAAGCTTGCTTGAGTGCTTGTGTGCATGCACAAGTAGAGTCAAATGGATCTTGCCGTTGGAGATTGCGGATACACAGGCACAGACAGCAATGGGTCAGTGTGTTCTTTATAGCTGCTGCACTGTACGCTATTATTTCTAAATGGCTTATATGCTTGTGTGTGTGTGCGTGTGTGTGTGTTTGTGTGTGTGTGTGCGTGTGTGTGTGTGTGTGTGTGCTCTTTGCAGATGTGTGGCGTGCGGCATGCTGGCAGGTGTAGGTGCTCAAAGCTGTTCTCAATTCACAAGCTTGCTTGTGTGCTTGTGTGCATGCACAAGTAGAGTCAAATGGATCTAGCCGTTGGAGATTGCGGATACACAGGCACAGACAGCAATGGGTCAGTGTGTTCTTTATAGCTGCTGCACTGTACGCTGTTATTTCTAAATGGCTTATGTGCTTGAGTGTGTGTGTGTGTGTATGTGCACTGAGTGTGTTACGTCAGCAGCAGTGGCGGGATGGCATGGACAGCGTAGGAGCTCACAGACTTTCAGGACTAGCAAACCAAAAGGAACATGGTATAGGCCGCAGATAATATGACTCCAGGACTTGACCTGGGAATATTTGATAAGTACCTAATTCATATATGCATATACATGCATATACTTGACAAGTAATCCATACAGGCGTACAGGCATGTATGTTTATATGATTGAATAGGTACGTTGCAAGAATGAATGAACTACTCTAAATCCACGACCCAGGGACTGAGCTCCTATCAAGCTGGTTTTGACAGGAGTGTGGAGTGTGCAGTTAGGCAGACAAGCGTGTTTGTGAGACAGGCTTAGGCATGCCTGTCTTCTTCAGCTTGTGCTGCAGTGCAATAGCTGACCCTACATTTCCATGACAGAGGGAAGGGGCGGTCCTTGTTTACCCAGCATTATGGTTGTCAGACCTTGTAAGCAGGACGGCGGCTCCCGAAAGTGAATTTGTTCAATAAGCTAAACGCAGCTACGTCAGGCACAGCAAACGCAATTTGTCGTTTCTCTACAAAAAGAGGGCTGATTTGTGTTGTTGCTTATGTGACCTGTCTGGTGCAAACTACGACAGGGCGCAGCACGTTGCTTGCTGCTCTTTGCACGCTGGCACAGTTAGGCTCACCTGCTCACCTGCTCACATTTTCTTCCTCCCCCTTCATCTGTTTCATTTGATCATGTAGGTGCAGGCACCTCAGCCTCCACGCATGGTACGATTCAACCACTCTCTCCTTGCACTTGCTCTCATCTGTTCACTGCACTTTCTAATCTCTCTCTCTCTCTCTTTGTTTCTGTTACTCACTCTCCCCATCATCACTGTCACCCATCCTTGCACCTGCTCTCATCAGCTCACTGCACTTTCGAATTGCTCTCTTTCTGTCTGTTATTCAATCTCTCCATTTTTTTGTCACCCATCCTCGCACCTGCTCTCGTCAGCTCACTGCACTTTCGAATTGCTCTCTTTTTTTCTGTTGTTCACTCTCTTTAGCTTTTGGCACCCATCCTCGCACCTGCTCTCATCTGTTCACTGCACTTTCTAATCTGTCTCTCTCTTTTTTTCTGTTACTCACTCTCTTTATCTTTTGGCACCCATCCTCGCTTCTTCTCTTTAGCTCACTGCACTTTCTAATTTCTCTCTTTCTTTTGTGTATAGGCACCAGTCTTACCTCAGTGGCTTCAGGAGGCCAACGCCCAGACAGTGCTGCAAGTAGATCAAGCATTTGTAAGTGGTTGTGGGTGTGGGTGCAGGTGTAATGTGGGTGTGAGGGTGAGGTTGGGTGTAGGTGTGGGTGTGGGTGTGGGTGTGGGTGTGGGTTTGAGGGTGAGGTTGGGGTGAAGATACAGGTGTGGGTTTGGATGAGAGTGTGGGTGTGGGTGTGGGTTTGTGTGCAAGGTTGAGGATGTGGGAGGATGTTGGGG
>Ga0307947_1001256_pt1 | contig 19781 bp, 21 predicted proteins | sample OrgLakmetagen232_FD_201840 | JGI IMG/M metagenome (GOLD analysis project Ga0307947, IMG submission 201840) | Saline water microbial communities from Organic Lake, Antarctica - #232 | ecosystem: Environmental > Aquatic > Non-marine Saline and Alkaline > Saline | place: Antarctica: Organic Lake...
GGCTGCCGTGTTGCTCCGCCGTATGAGTCTTAGCCGCTCCCGAGTATGTCCGGGCGTGTGCACGAAGGCACACGAAGGCGTTTTCCAGGGGGCACCACGCGGAGGTGCTCATACATCGCCCCCCATACCCTGTAAACATTTGAGAACTGAGAACCATACCACTTTTGGGCCGGTCTAGGCGCCATAGTGACCCCCCTCTGGAAATCTCCACACACAATGATACGACCAAACCGAACGCGTTTTATTAGGGGGAACCTTAAAAGGAGGGACTTTCCTCTTTTTGAACCCCCTATGTTGGCTGATTCTTGTAATAAATATTTCATTTTATTCCATATAGGGAAAGCCCTGATTCGACGTCGCAGGATGGAAAGTTGAACAATTAAGTCCATGGCACGCTGATGTCTTATTCTGGAGGATTTGGGGGGTGAGTGCTGTGTGTTGTGAATGAGATGATGTTTAGGATCAGTCTCATGTGATGCAGGGTACTGTCTGGATGGGTGCACCTAATGGGTAACCAAACGATGCAGGTTCACGGGCTCCCAGGCTGTGGATTCAAGTGCAGCCGGTACATTTCAAAAGCGTGGAGGAGCAGCTGCAGCAGGCGCTCCGGGGGAGCAGCAGCAAGCGGAGCAGCTAGAAAAGAAGAGCCTGGCTGCAGCCCCAGAGTTGGATCGAGAGTTGGCTCAGTGCTTGCAGCACCTGGGGAAGCGCGATGCCATTACCAGGCTGAAGGCACTGCAGGTGAATGGACGTGTGTGCTCACTCACGTACATTTTTTGCAAACACAACCTTAGTTTGCATGCACGCGTGAATTCTTGGGGACCCGTGAGCTTTTGTTTGGCTGCCATGATTCAATTCACAAGCACCCAAACATGTTTGCCATGCAGTGCCAAGTGTGAGCCGTACACTTAAACACCTTTTAAAAGGCTTGCTCAAAGGATACCAACCGCACATCAATGCATCTCCCTCCAGGCATTTGGTGCACTTGTTGCCGCAAAGCCTGCCTCCGCAGTGGTGGGCGTCCTGCGTTCCTGGTGCTACATCTACACCAAGCTCACCACAGATTCACATGTGCGTATGTGCATTGTACATTCCCAGTGGCACAGCTAGCTAGTCTGCAACGCACTTTTCGTGCTTTAGTGCCCTGTTTGCCTCTGACACTGCATCCGGTATTGCACGTCTCACACTGAGTCAGCGCCCCTTTGCAGCGTGCTGTGCGTCTGGAGGCAGCGCGGTTACTGGGGCAAATAGTGGGAGTGGCAGGGCGAGCAGCAACCCCTCATCTTCGCATGCTTCTGGGGCCATGGGTTGCTGCTCAGCATGACCCTCATACAGAAACTGCCATGGCAGCACGTTCAGCATTTCAGGTAATGATACGATGTGTGTGGTGTTTTTGTTTGAGATGCTTTGTCATTTAGATTGTATGCATAAAGTACTAGTATTATCTTGTCTGACCATTGAAACTTGTGTACCAACCAACAGATCGTCCCTTCTGGCCCCATTCTTGGCTGAAATATCTGTCCCTCATAGGCTTGCTTTGCCAGCGAGCAGAAGCGTGTGAGTGCACTGCTGTTCTGCTGCACGGACGCAGTGCCTTACTTGGCATCCAACATCCTCGCCACCCCCGACCAGCTTAGTGATGTCAGGTGTGTGCGTGATGACAAATGGTGATTACGTGGTGACCTTAGTAAGTTATTTGAGAGGAAGCTGCTTGCTGGGTTTATCACAGCTTGTTAAGTAGCACATATGTTTGAGTGATGCAAGGAACGTGCATTACTCATGCCCTCCTGCAACTAAAGGATTCTACGCTGGAAGTAAACCACCCCCCCCACATGAGCAAGGAGAGTTAGCCAATTTTGTGTACTGCATGCTACCCTGATGATGTAAGACATTACTACCCGCCTAGCAGTCAGTTTCTTCGAAAATGCTACTCATAACAAAATTTTCCTAGGTTAGAACTCACACATTCTTCTACTTCAGCTGGAGCTTCCCAATCCCATGTCTTGTCTCTACTTGTCGTGCTTGACCCAAGCCTGAGTGTGCATCCCTTATTTGCATCACACAGGCGTGATTCCAGTGTGGAGATTGAAGAGCGCTACGAGCGTGTGGTCAGTGCCTCATTGCGTGCCTTGTCCTCCATGGTGGACGTGTTTGCGCAGCAGCAGGCTGTGCTGCTGCGTGCCAGTGGGACCTCAGAGGCAGCAGTATCACCCAAGGTGGACACAGGCAGCACACCTGGGAAGCAGCAGCAGCAGCAGCAGCAGCAGCAGCAGAAGGCAGCACAGCAGCAACTGCAGCAGCTGTGGGACGGGGTGCACCTCGCCGCTGCCCTGCCCCTAAAACCTGGCTTCTTCAAAGCTGCATTTGGATCCTCTTCTGCTGTTGTCAGGGCATCTGCCTATGCGTACGTCTTTTGTGCTACCACTCATTTCCATGCTGACCACTTTGCTGTAATGATTTTTGATGCTCCTTGGTCGGCCTGCAAGATGCACTACAGTGACCATATCGCTGGCCTGAAGTACCTGCACGGTTACTTCTTATAAATTCTCCAGATAACAATCGGATGTGCAGGAAATATTAGGAATCTTCTCCCTGCATAACTAAGGGCACGCTTTTAGGTCATCAAACTTAATTCACACTGAAGTATGTTTTATGTCATATATTACATTCAAATGTGCTCAACTCACTATCCCAGGTTTATTGCAAGCCTCGCTGCAGCCTCTTTAGCCCTTGCCTCCAGCGACAAAGCAGCAGCACCTGACGATGGAGCACGCTGCACAACCTCTCCTCCTCCTCTGTCTCCTCCTCCTTCCCCAATGGCTCCTCCCACGCCTGCTGAATCCCCCTCCTCAGTCCTTGGCACAGCGTTGCTGCATCCTTTGTGTGCGTGTGCAGTGCTGGGGGCGTTCAAAGAAAGGGAGGGAGCCATCCTCGGGGCCGTGTGGAATATGGTCCTCCTTTACCTCAAAGTGAGCGCTTTGATGAGTGAGGGTGCTCTATGTAAGGGTGCTCTATGTAAGCACTGTTTGTGTGCTAGGGTTTACGCTTGTTCTTGTGCGTGCGGCGCAAGAAGGGCACTGCACCTCATTATTAATAATTGAGAAATACGGACGATTCAGGATTAAGGCGACGATCATACTTGAGTCGGGGTTCAAAGCTACCTAGGATGTGCTCAGTATTTGAGCCTTGGGGATTGAGTTCCTCCTCTCAGCAACTTGTACCTGTCCAAGCACTTTATGTTTACAATGCACCCGCCTGCAGGCTGTGCCTGACTGCTGGCAGCTACCAGGCGCAGAGGAGTCCTTCCTGCGCAGCTTGCCTCCGCTGTTGCGAGAGGGCTGCCGTGGTGCTGGCCCTGCTTGCTGGTCTGCACTGCTACCCCTTATGCCTCTCTTGCCTTGGCACCTGCGCCCTGACAGCACAGAAACTCAGCAGCAGCAGCAACAGCAGCAACAGCAACAGCAGCAACAGCAACAGCAGCAACAGCAACAGCAGCAACAGCAGCAGCAGCAGCAGAAAGAGCAGCAGCAACAACAGGAGCACTGTCAGGCAGCACCAGCAACAAATGCTGTGGATGCAAAAAGTACAGACCGTCCCGGCAGAGCAGGGAGCAGCAAGAAAGGTGCCAAAAGCAAGGGGCCTGAGGCAGGGGACAGCACTGGCAGGCAAGGCATCAGGTGCGCGCTCAATTACGAGCTTCCATGCCAACCTGCGTCAACTGGCGGCACTTGTCTCTCCGGTTTGTTATTGGTTCCCCCTCTACCTTAGGGGTACTGGTAGTAATGGGAGTAAAATGTTTATTCAGGTGCTTTACAATTTGACTATAATTTAGAACATCTGGGCCTCGCCAAAGTTCGAGTTTAACCAGCTTATTTCTAGCTGCAGCCTGCAGGTTTTGGGTTTGAATCCCCGCCATTTTTTTCTGTTCAAACCCGAGCCTTTCGCCTTCACAAATCAAAATTGCACTCTCCCTCTCATGAATGACGGTTTTGACAGAGGGCAAAGCACACAGAGATGCCCAAAAATCTGCAAAAACGTGTCAAATGTAAATTAATTTGGCTGGCTGGCCTCGCAAAGCCCACATATTTTTGAATAACTTATGCTAAATATTTGGGCACCTCGCAATGAATAGGAGTTGCAGTATTTGAGTGTATCTAGGCAGCTTGTGTAGTCACGAACAAGGCTCCCTTTTGCTTGTCTGTGTACATGCAAGCCTGATTAGAGTAGTGCCTGTAATTGTCGGTTTTATGTAAGCTCTCCTTGTACCAGCTTATTTCACGCTATTGGCATTCACGATGGGGACACACACACACACACACACACACACACACACACACTCACACACACACAAACACACACACGCACAAGCACAAGCACACCCCTGTACACAAATACATGCACACACACCAGGCACAGCCCACACGAATTGATGCTGCGGCTGCTGGCAGATGCATGGCAGGGCATAGGCAAGGCCAACTGGAGCACCACCGCTACAGGGGCTTTGAGCACAGCTGGTGCTGAGCGTGGAAGAGAGGGGCAAGCAGACGCCAGGTGATCCATTTGGGGTACTTCATTGTGCTGGGTTAGTGGTTGCAGAGCAGCAAAGTGGCAAATATCTAGGGTTGGCCAGAACCATATATTTATACGGTGTACATACGGTATTTTTGGCTTGGAAATCACCAAATATACGGTGTATATATACGTATATATACGATTCTGGCCAAACCTACAAATATCAAATGCTTGAAACTTCTATTCAAGTGTGTAGGGCAGGTGTTATAGGCAAACAGGCACTACTACGACCACCAATTCCAGCTTAAGACATATCAAAGGACCCCTTACAGTTGCCATTTAATCTGAAATATGTTGATGCCATTTTTTCTGAAATATGTTGATGAGCGCTGCCTGCCCGGTATCTTGATGCGTACACTTACTTGCCGTATATCTCCACTTTTCTTTTATAGGCCTGTGCCCTCCATTGCGCCTTTGACTAACATTGGCATTTCACCTTTGCACTGTTCTAGCACCCAGCATCACCCCCTTGCCACCGCTTATGCTGAGTGTGTGGCATGGGCCATGCTCCACTCGCCCCAGCCGTCCTCTCTTGACCATCACCCTTCTCTATCAGCATCAGCCGCCCACACAGCCCATGCAAACACCAGCAACGACAGCAGTGCAATTAATGAAACAGACGTGCAAGCCGCCTACCTATCGCACGTCATGCATGCAACCATGGGGGGAGAAAATAAGACGGAGCAGCAGCAAAGGGAGCTGCAGGCGGCAGCAGGGGTTTCGTCCTCCAGCAAGCCTACCCCCTTGCCGGTCAGCATGGCCCTTTGCTCACATGGTGAGCCCGCAGAAGAGAGTATAGGGCGTAACAGCAGTAGAGCCGTCGGAGTGGAAGTGGTAGTGGACGTCGCTCGTCGTTTGGCAGCTGCTGCAGCAAAAGTGAGGGAAGGCAGCACAGCAGCACCCCCACCACGTGCAGCAAAGGCCTTGAGCCAGTTGTCGCAGTGTTTGGTCATGCAGGTAGTGGGTGCAATGGAGAAAGCAGCCACTCAGCACCATGCGCAAGCAGCAGCAAGCACGCTTGCCCAATTGAATTCCACTTCACCAACATCTCAACCAGTGTTAGTGTTCACCGCTTGTGACCAACTGCTCAGCTGCGAGCGCCTGCTGTCAGAGGCAGCGCCTGTGGCGCAAACTGTAGCTGCTGGGGCAGCAACATGGCTTGTGCCCAAGCTCGTTCCAGGCCAAGCAGCTCCGAACGGCTTGCTGCCCCTACCACCTGCCGCAGTGCACCTCCTTGCCACCTTGGTGTGGCGGTACAGCACGCACGTAGCAGCTGTGGTAGTGGCCAGGACCAGCTCAAAAGAGGCAGTCGCCGAGCCTTTGGGGAGGCTTGCTATCGACGTGTGCTCTATGCTGCGCAGCTCTGTGTCCAGCAGCAGCAGCAACAGCAGCAGTAGCATGCGCAACAACAGCGAGGTTGTCGAAGCAGGTGCGCACTTACGCACGTGCATGCTTTTGTGCACATGAAACATGCGAGCACACGCTATCTCATGTGTTCAACATGAGCAAGCTTGTGCATTCAAGTATAACAATTACGTAGTGTGCCTCGTGCACACGCTGCAACCACGTGGCTATGAGCTAAGAAATATTTGTTACCAAACACGCATGTGTCCTGTTGATAAAGTGCGCGCACTCCAGCACAGAGCACATTGCACTCACGCACCACGCACATGCCACTACACATACATGCTACAGGAGCGCTGCTCCTACAATCATGAGAGAGACACACACACACACACATACACACACAAATACACACACATGTATGTTGGATGTCACTCTCGCTTGAATGACAAACCTTGTATCACAGGGGGCCAGCTTTTGCTTGCCTGCCTACAGTCATCGACACAAGACCCCAAAGCAGCCTGGCAGGCCGCGCTAAGTGAGCTGCTTGCTGATGCAGAGTCAGGCCAGGCAGTCTTAGGAGTGAGCCTCTTCGTCAGCTTGGCATGCAGCTTTGCCAAAATCCAGCAGCAGCAGCAGCAGCAGCAGCAAGCCGCCGACATCCCAGCCATTGCAGCTTTCAGCACCATTGCAGAACCCTTGGTGCAGCAAGTCCTTGCATTTTCTCCTGATTCAGCTGCACCAGCGCGACAGCCGCAGCAGCAGGAGTTGCCGGACCAACAGGTGCCCGTAACATTAAGGATGCACACTGATGCAGTTATTACGAGCATCCATGCTGCCATTCTAAGGGCACACAAATTGCAAGCAACTGCCAGCATACACACACAATTGCACGCTTAAACCTTTCACAATCCCAACATTTGTCAGGTGTGCTCGCACGCTTGCACACATTTTGCATACAAACCTTTTGGGGCACATCAAATGCGTGCTCAAACTTGTGCACATGTCATTTTGTGCAGGTGAATCTGCAAAGCACCCCTGAAGGCAACGCTCCCGCAGAAGCAGCAGCACATCTGCAGCAGCATCAACCAGCTGCACAACTCCTCTCTCTTTTGCTGGGTGCCAACCCAGCACGCATGCTCCTGCTTTCCTTGCCAGCTGCGCAGGCAGTAGTGCAGGGCTTGTCCTCCGCACTGCCTCTCTCCTTCTCTGCCTCCACCTCTCCAACAAACTGGCCCGTTGCAGCAGCAGCTGCTTCCATCTTCTTCGCTGCCGTCGCTCCCTTTCCCTGCAAAGGTGCCCTTCCTCCCAACAGCAGCCACTCTAGCTCCGCCATCGTCGACGACTCTGCCCCTCTGCTACAGCTGCTGCCTGAGCAGGCGGCCTCCGTCCTGCTGCCTGCAGTGCTTTCGCTGGCTTGGAGGCCTGCAGCGACAGCTGCAAACCCAAAGCTGCGACGTGAGAGCACGAGAAAGAAGAGGGGGCAGGTGCAACATGACGCTTTGGCGTTCTGGCTGGAGCAGGTGCAAGTGAGCAGCGGGTTTGCAGTAGCGGGTGAGGGTTCAGGAGGGCTTGGGGTGAAGGAAGGGGTGTTGAATTGTAAGGCTGTAGCAGCGGCAGCTTTTCAGAGCACTCATGCAGGAGGAGTGGGCTCTGAAGGGAGCAGCGAGGGGAGCGAGTCTGGGGATGCGTGGGAAGAGGACTCAATGACAGAGCTTGAGGGAAGTGAGGGGAGTACTGACAGTAGTAGCGTCGAAGATGGGGACGAAGAGGGAAGGGAGGAGGGTTCGTCCTCTGCGCCTCTTGTGGAATGCAGCTCATCGGCAGTAGAAGCAAGAGTGGGAGCCAGCAGGGATTGGTATGAGTGTGCGTGCTCCTTTGCAGCAGCTGCCTGGGATGGTGGGAGACTGCTGCAGCGCTTGCTGCTCGTCTCAACGAGCGGAGCACAGGGTCAAGGCTGCGGGACAGCTGGGGACAGGGGGGATTTGCAGCTACGTGTTGTCCAAGGGGTGGCAAGTGCGGTGCAGGGTGGCCTGTCACTGGTGGTGGGTATGTGGGGTGAGGGCAGCAACGATGCGCTCAGCACAGGCACCCTCTCTGAGGCCTGTGCATTATGGGCCGAGCGAGCAGCAGAGGCGGTGGGTGTGTTGACTCATGCACCAATGCTGCAGCAGGTGCTGATAGGAGCGTGCCTTGATGCCCGCCAGCTCCCACATCAATCCAGCTCGAAGCAGCAAGCACAGCACCAAACCTCGCCGCACTGGTGCTGCTGGTCGTATGAGGCAGCAGATGCACCTTCTCCATCCCTCCGTGCTGTTAGGCTGGCCTTCAGCACGCACCTGGCCCTCACACTCCCCCCCACTCAGCTGCTGCACGCAAGTAGCATTGCTAGCAGCCCCTCGCCAGCAGCGTCAGCAACCACGTCTCCAGCTGCCCTGCCTCGCACATGGTTGCTGGTGGAGCTTCTATGCGCGGAGCAGGAGCAGCAACAGCAGCAGCAGCAGCAGCATGCGGTGTCTGATGGTGCAGGGGTGAGTGCAGCTTGCGCAGCTCTAGTTGGGGGTTTGCTCGCAGGTCTGGCAAGCAAAGCGCCGGGAAGCTTGTTGGTTTTACAGCAAGCAATCGCGACCCTTGTGCATGCTTCAAAGCATCCTCCCTCAGCAGCCCAGCACCACCGACACTGCTCTTTGTTAGCCACTCTGGCTTTGCAGAGGCTGCTGGCGCAGGTAGCCGCGTCCATCACCACACGCACCACCCTTACCTCAAGCAGCAGCAGAAAGAATCTCGCAGCTTCCTCCCTTTCCACCCCCGATGCTGCTGTTTCCCTGCTGGAGCAAGCCTGTGCTGAGTACTTCTTGCCCTTGCTGGTGCCTTCCAGCCCTGCGTCACCTCTCAACGTGAGTTGCGTTCCTTGTACGAGCCTTTGCTTCTTTTTACCTCCAGTGTCACAGTGTGCAGAGCATTGCCTGACCAGTGGCTGCCAGCTCGGAACAACACCCCTCACACTCTCCTTTGCCGACTATGTGACGAACAGAACGCTTGATCAACAGCTTCGTCTGTTTTTCAAGTCGTCATAAACCTGTGTGATTGTGCTGCAGATGCGATTTTCATTTAGGCAGACGACCGGCATGCTTTTGCCTTGATCACCCGCTTGGTAAACAGATCAGCCGAAATGACTTGACCTAAATACATATTACTTTGCAACTATGATATGCAAATAACACAAGATAAGCAACAGCCTCTGCCATTTGAGAGGGACCTTCTGACTTGTGTTGCCAACAGCAGAGGATGATGATCATTTCCTCATATCTGCATATCTGTGATCGTGTCATGAGGCCGATAAGGAACAAAAACGGATTTGGCGAACCCCATGTCCACGTTGGACATGGACATGTCACTGCGATTCCATTTATTGGTAATGGATTGAAAGACTCTCTTAAGCAAGGATCACAATGAGGTTCCAGTGACATGGTCCTGAGCTCAAGTGTCAGAATATGTTAACCACACAGGTATCTGCGGGAACGCTTTGCCGACTGGTCTCTGCCCTAATTTCTGTGAGTCCCCCCCGCGCTTGAATTGCTCATCTGTACAGCACTGCATCCAACCTTCCAGGTACCTGACCAAGCGGCGCAACAGCTGCTCTTGCACTGTGTGCCCATCATAGCAGCAGCACTGCGCCACTACTCCCTACAAGAACAGCAACAAGTACTCCCAACTGCTGAGAAGGCGCCCTTCCAAGCCACGACGCTCTCTCAGCTGTCCACTGCCCTGCTGGCACTGCCACTCGCACCGACATCCCTCCCACTACAACATTCGCAGCAGGATGCACAGCAACTAGCACCGACAGGGCCAAGCGTGCAGGAAGTTGCTCTACAGCTCGCTCTAGCCGCACTGCCGGTACCAACACCTGCCTCCTTTGCATCCCAGCAGCAGCAGCAGCAGCAGCAGCGGTTTCATTGCGCTCCCTCCCCTGCTGCTACAGCTGAGGAAGTGCAGGCGCTGCGCAAGCTGCTGCACTATCAGCACCTTCACCACAATACGGACCAGCTGCAGCCGCTGCAGCAGCAGCAGCAGGACAGTGATAAGGAGGCCAGACAATCTGACCCTAGCAGCACGGCAAGTGCCTCCTCTAGAAGTGCAGCCCAGCTGCCCCTTGTAGTCGCTGTCTACTGCCACCACCAACTCACCACCTCAGAGTGGCGCACAGTGTTGGGCAGCTGTAAGGGAGCACTCGAGCTTGCAGGTCGGGAAGGCATGCGGTTTGAGCATCTTGATTTGGGGCACTGTTGCTATTTGCTAATACAGTCGCTGCGCACACATGCAGGTTTCCTTCCGAAACCCCCTTATTACTCAGCAATGCTGCCGCACATGACTCTGAGCTAATTAAGTAGGATTGATCCGTAATTTCATGCAGTGTATTGTGTGCTACTTTCTCCTTTCATTGCGCTGGTCATAGGCTCTAGTGTGAGTTTCTGTGGTGTCTGAAGCCGGAACACAGATTTCAAAGCGCTTCTGAGGATGTGACAAAAACGTTTAGGCCTGATTAGGGCCTAAACATACTTGAAAGGTTTCAAGCCCTTTGGCATGCAGCCGTGTTTTACCCTATTTCTGGTCACTCCTTGCTTTGTGTATTGTGTGTAACCTGTCATTGCAGCTGGTGTATGTTTTTCAGGGTGTCTGCAAGAGTCCCGAAATGCGTGCCGTTGCAAAATGCTTTGAACATTGAAGAAAACTTCATTGTACAAACCCTGTATACCTGTCTAATCGGTTGTCATCCTATCCTTGCAGATGCTGCCATGCAGCAGCAAGTCCGAGTCCTTGCCTTGGCCATAGCCTCAGCCACTGCAACAGTGGTAGGAGCTGAAAGCAGCGGTAGCAGCGCTTCTGCTCACAAAGAGGCTTGTGAGGTTGAAGGGGAGGGAGAAGGGGAGGGAAGAGGGAGCCGTGCTGATGCTGTGGTGCCTGTGCTGTTGTGGCGTCTACTGTTGGGCGCAGATACAGCACTACCTTCCCTGGGAACTACAAGAGGGACGGAAGGGGCCAGCAGCAATAGCAGCTACAGCAGCAGTGTCCCCCTGAATGCCCCTCATGCCCTGCTGCTCCAAGGCATGGCTGCAGCGCTTGGGTGTGATGCGCAGTGCGTCGATGCCAAGGCTGCAGCAAGCACCGGTGGCAATGGACAGGCAGGGGAGGGCGTGGACTCTGCCAGCTGGCAACCTGCTGCTTTGCAAACTTCAGCATCCCACCTGCTCCACACGCTGTGCTGCCTGGCTCCTTATACACCACAGCTGCTGGCAGCCACTGCTGCACCAGCAAGCAGCGCTCCTCCTGCCACACATGCACCGAGCGTGCCAGCTGCTGCTGTTGGTGCATCTTTGCTCGGCCACTGTGTGCAGCTGGCAGCGCAGGTGCTGGCGTGGGCAGGGGCTGTGCAGGGGGCGTGTGTTATGTGTGGAGGTTCACAGGGAGGGCTGCTGGCAGGGCAGTGGCCAGGGTGGGAGCAGCAGGAGGACCTCTCCCGTGAGTCAGGCAGGTTGGTGGCAGCAGTGGTTGAAACAGGAGAAGGAGGAGGGGGTGAGCAACGGGAGAAAAAGCAGGCGCACTGCACCTCACCATTCTGGCTCCTGCTGGGTGATGCGGTCACCATGGCAGCACGGATGGCTTGTGGCCCCACGGCACCTGCAGCAGCGGGATGCGGTGAGGGTGCAGATTCTACTGCTGCTACTTCAGCAGGTGAGGTATCGATAATGTTTGCAGCTGCCCAAAGGCCTTGTTCTTGTCTTGATGGAAGGCCTGCAGTAATGGCGGGTAGCATTTCAGGCACACAACTTAACTTTTTTTTCAACCAAGCTTACACAATACAAAGTGCAACCTTAAGCACACAGCATTATTTTCTTTTGTCATATATGCAGAAAAGCCTCCCGCTGGCCCCTCAACCCACGGTTCTGCCCTTCAGCAGGTGTGTTGAATTTACCTCCAACACTTCAGCAGGTGCGATGCATCTACCTCCAACACTTGTTTTCCACCACACTCATAGTTTAGATTAGTTTAGTCTGGACTACAAAGGCCTCCAGCCTGGCATGGCTGCTCAACCTATAGTTCCTAACAAATAAATCAACTCTTAATGTACCACAGTGTTGGAATCAACTTTGCTTCCATCTTGACCGCGTACAGATAAGCAATACACCAAGTACCCTGCACTCATCTGAGGTAGCTGAAATTGCACGAGAGGCGTGTGATTGTGCAGAAGCAGCAGGCTATGACCACATAGCAATATTGCTCTCTATTTTTCTCAACTCTCTCTCTCTCTCTCTCTCATTCTCTCTCTCTCTCTCTCATTCTCTATCTCTCTCTCTCTCTCTCTCTCTCTCTCTCTCTCTCTCTCTCTCTAATTATCTAGTTATCTCTCTGTTTTCAGGTGTCTGAGCATACAGCTTCTTTAGCATCTGTGCTGTGTCTAGCTGTCAGAGGGGCAACGCAATCAGGTGCGCTCCTTGTCAAGCGCAGTGTTTTCAAAGAGTCCTCCTTCAAGCGCTTTCAGTTGTCTGGACTTGGAAATCCCAGAAACGTTCATTGCATTGCACAATCTCTGCCCTTTGGCTGCACAATCTGACAACCGGTATATTGTTTGTCGATGTTTTGTTTCCAGTCTTGCTAATACAATTTTAACGCGTGTGTGCAGTTTCGCAAATGCTGGGAAGTTTGGGCTTGGGAATGGATGGCACCGATACTTTGCTGGCATTGGCGATGGCTCCACAGTCATACAGAGCATCTGTGCTGGTTGAAGGTAACCTCAACAGAAGCAGCAAGCCTTAATCACAGTGTCAACATCAAAGCAAAATGTTGTATTAATCCACTTTCAACCAGTCGCAACTTAGTTCTTGAGCAGCAACACACACAGATGCTTGCAAAAGCACAAGGCTGCGTAGGTTTGCCCCTTACTAATTGCTGCTTGCACTTTGTCACTTTGTTGCAGGTGCATACGCATTGCTGCTGGTTGCGCCTGTCCTGGATCTTCCTCTGCAGCCCTTGGCAACTGGTGAGTCAGGCTTGTCAAGTTTTGATCACCTTTGATATGTACGGGCTGTCGTGCTTTCTCTTTTCATTCAGTCAGCTTCTCTACCTTGACATACATGCCTCAGCTTGCAGTCTGATCTCCTGGTGTTGCCGGTGTATTTCACCACTTATTATGTAAGCAAGAGAATGGCAGGCACCTGCACTGCTTTATCTCAGGATACCAGCAATGACTGCAGCTATCTGAACGGCCGTCGCTGGAAATAACATGTTATTTTATTAAGTTGCTGCTGCAGGTTACGTACGCAGGGAGGGGGGCATGACAGAAGAGGAGGAGGAGCAAGAAGAAGAGAACGATCAGACACAGGTAGGGAGGGGAGGAAACTAGCAGGCGCGTCGCTTCACACCCAGCGCTGTCAAACACGTTATGTATGTATTTTTGGTGCTGTCACTCTAAGAGTAAGAAGTGCGAGGTGGGGCAAATGCTTTTATTGTTGCGGTAAAGCAGGCAAGTGAGTTATGGAATGTGTGCTGCACTCACGATGCTCACCTCTGCAGTGAGCAGTTGCAGCCTGAGTTCAGCAGTTGCATCACTACTCAGAGCTTGGCAGCAAGAGCTCAGTCCTCGTAAACTTTACCTCTGAGTATCAGCAGCTCGCCTCACAGATCACAAACAGCTAGGGTGGCCAGAGCCGTATATACACACCGTATATGACCGTATATTTGGTGATTTTCCTGCCAGATTTACCGTATATACACCGTATATATATATTTCTGGCCAACCCTACAAACAGCCCTTCCATCCTTTATCCTTGCCTTCCGTGGTGTAGGAGGCTTACAGTTTCTGTACCTGGTCCCGTTGATGTTTCTGCTTTTTATTGTGTTGGGGCTGGCTTCACTTGCCTGCGCGTCGGCACCTTCCTCTTTTTCTTACATGCAAACCTCAATGCTGGGCTTTGCCTTGCAGCTTCACCACCCTGCTGCCTACCTGACCCGTACGGTGGGCTTAAAGCCTTTGATGGCAGAAGCGCTGGTTGCTTTGCATAATTGCCATCACCATCACCGACAGCACCCAAACCATGGTACGATCTTCAAATTTTTGGCACATGATCGCATTTCATTTACGACGATAAGCCTGCTACACTATCCTTCAACACGCTCATGCTCTCAATTAACTGTTACGTTGATATAGGAGGTCAATTCAACAGGAAAACTGCTAAACTCACAGTCTTGATGTATGCTTGCTTGCTAAATCATGGCTGGTGGCATGGTTTCCTATTTCGTAATATAAAGTCATCACGCATTGGCTTGAGCACTCATACACTTCTGTCGCACCGTACAACTTGGGTTCAACTGCAGCACGTCGCCACACAGCCCCTCTACCCCCCCCGCCCTATTTCACTGCGTGGGCAGTGCTGCTCGCCCATCTTGCACATCGCCAACCAAGCCAACATCAGCAACACACCCATGAAGGTCCCTGCAGTGACGCTTGTCCGGAGGCAGCCAGATTGGGGACTTGCAGGTTGGAAGTGCAAGGCAGCAAACATACAAGGCAGCAAACATACTTATAGTGATAGTTTACAGCAAGCCTTGAGTAAGAAGGTTTGACAGCCAAACGGTAGTACCTTCCCAAAGCCTCCACATTGCTCGCGCGCTACATTGGTGGTATTTCCATTCTTGCAATGCACGACTGCTTCCACGGCCGTTCCAAGAAGTTTTTCGATTTCTCTCTTCCACAGGTTACCCACTGTGGCCGTGCATGGAGTGTGTACTGCACTGAGAGAGGTGCCTCATCTAGTGCCTGCTCTCATGGACGCGCTGTCCAGCCTGCTGCCACTGCAGCCACAGTTGCCTAGGAAGCACGCACAGGCGTTGAAGCAGAGGGCAGCGGGTGAGGGGGTGGGGATTATTTTGCTGTAGGAGGTCTTGAAATAAATTGGTTGTGGTGGCTGAAGAAAAGGATGTACCAATTGCACTGGTAAAGGTCACCCACTCTGTGCTCTCTTTGGTTTCGTGGTAATAAGCAAAATATTTTAAGGGAGGGTCTCAAGCTTGAGCTTTAAGGGTCTTTGGAATTGTTGCCAAGCGCAAAAAATTGATGAGCAGGCTTTCCATTAAAGGACTGCAAAGAGTAGTAGGACAGTGCATTGAAGCCGATATGTTGCTACAGTTCATTAGCATGTTTTGAATTGCAAGCCGACAATAGTATTGTCCTTTATTTATCTTCTTTGCTTCAAAGCGACATGCCATTCATTATGTATCGGTTGATTTTCACCTGAACTATGCAGGAATTACTGGTGCTCCCATTGGTGATGCGCCCATGCCTACAAATCCTGCAGGTGACACTTTTCATACGCAATTATGCATGTCTTGTTCCTATGTGGATTTTGCAAATCACTGTTTTTTGCTCTGGTTGGCTTCTGGTGTTGTTACAGAGTCTTCTTAGACCTGTACCCAGCCTTTTGTCTGTATTTGATTTCTCCTGACGCATCTGTACGTCTCAGGCTGTGATCGCATACTTTCTGCCTTTGATGGAATCTTTGGAAGTTGTTCATCCAATCCTGTCCGTGTCTACGCCAATCTAAAAAAAAACACGACCTCAAAAGACCTACCTTGCATGGGTGTGCCTAGCATGGGTAAACAAGGACAACTACCCTTGCTTTGTTGAACATAAGCCTCTTGGTTTGCCCCTTGGAGCCAAATTGTGTGTTTGTAGCGGTACCGTGTTCAATCCCTGCGTGATGGTTGAGATGTGTGTCCAGTATGACCTACACTCGCTTTCCGTGAACAATTCTCAGGCGCTGCGGCTGCTGTGCGTGCTGCCACCGCTGCCACTGTGTCCGCTGCGCTGTCCTCTGCTGCCCTTTTGGCTCCCACTTTGCTGCATACAAGCCCCCCTCAAGGCCTTGCCTCCGCACGTGCTGCTGCACCTCTGCTGTACAGTGCTGCCCTGCGTCTGCTGCCGGCCAGCGCACGCCAGTGGTTTGGAGATTTGCGCAGGTAGGTGGCAATGAAGAATGAAAGGAGTCTCAGGTTAGGCCCGTTCTCTTCATCCTTCCCTTGTTTTTTTTTCTACGTTTGCGCTTATCACACTGAACGGTTCCTGCTCTGTTGCACTTGATGGTCGTTGCGCTTTGTAGTTTATTAAGCAAAACCTAATTTGTTGCAGCCCTCAATGCAGGTGTCGCACAGCATATATGCATATATGCTTGCCAAGATTTGCTCATTTCCAGCCATTTGCAACAAGACATCCACGCTACACGAATGCACAAGATTGGTGCTGCTTTGCTGGTGCTGCATGCAGTCGAGAGAGGGCGGTTGCATTGGAGCGCTACACAGCTGAAACACACAGCCCAGGCATGGTAGCCACAGCCATTGCAAGCATGGAGGTGTGTGAGTGTACACCGGCACTTGGATTTGTTAGAAGCTCTACTTTTTGGATGCAGTGTGCACCTAAGGCTACTCTTTGACCCATCATTCACGTTGCATGAAAGTTGCGTTGCATGAAAGAGAGTACACGTCTTTGCAGGTCATATACACAGTTCAGAGCACACATCTTTGCAGGTCATATACACAGTTCAGAGCACTCGTCTTTGCAGGTTATACACACATTTGTGTCCACATACCTGCAGGGTATGGGCACCAGTAGCCTGGATGGAAGTGCAGAAGACAATGGTGGTGGAGGGAGCTTCTCTGTGCGTGCCAACGCAGCAGCGCGGGAAGTAGTCGCTGTGCTGGAGGTGAGTGGTTGCTGTAGCCGTGAGGATGTGCAAGAATAGGCACTGACGACTAATGAGGATGGCTGGCATACTGTCTTCACTGTGTTAATTTCAAATGTGTCCCCAACATACGCCTCTTTCATTCAGGTGGAGGAGGGATCTGCGCTCGAGCTTGTGATACGTCTGCCCTTGGCCATGCCACTCAAGGCACCAGAAGTGGAATGCAGGTGAAAGCATGTGCTTGCTTAACTGTATGCATAAGGGTGTCTGTCGTGTATATCTACTTGTTGGTTTTTTAAATTCCTTAAATCACTCTTGGAAAATACTTGAGTTGTGAAATAAACCAAACGTTGTGTTTCTTGAAAGCCAAAGCATATAATGATGTGCATTATCAGCTCAATGTCTTGTTGTGTGAAAGGTTTTAAATTAGTGAAAGCATGTGCTTGCTTAACTGTATGCATAAGGGTGTCTGTCGTGTATATCTACTTGTTGGTTTTTTGAATACCTTAAATCACTCTTGGAAAATACTTGAGTTGTGAAATAAACCAAATGTTGTGTTTCTTGAAAGCCAAAGCATATAATGATGTGCATTATCAGCTCAATGTCTTGTTGTGTGAAAGGTTTTAAATTAGTCAAATATTCCAGTCTTGCAATTATGCACAAGCAGGTTTTAACAGGTGGTGCTTTCTTACACGCAGACGCAACATGGGCGTGTCAGATGCACGCTTGCGCAAGTGGCTGTTGTCCATTTCCTCTGCTCTGCGCAACGCAAACTGCAGCATCGCAGAAGCCATAGGGCAGTGGCAGGTGTGTGCTTCATTTTTGTATCTCCGATTTTACAATTTTTCCTGAACAACTTGAATAGGTCTGGCAGCAAAGATCAGGAATTTAAAGCGCAATAGAATTTTTAACAGTGTTTAAAATTCCAAGATTGCCGATAATACATCATTGTCTCACCAAGAATAATGGTGGCGCAACTGAGACGTCCTGATTTTAAAATGTCCGCCTGTTTGAAAGTTGGAAGCACACACAATCATCACCATGTTTGCTCTGCTTGCAGGCCTCAGTGCGTGTAGAATTCAGTGGACTTGAGCCATGCCTCATCTGTTACTCAGTGGTGGCAGCTTCAGGGGGCGGTTCACTTCCTCGCTTGCAGTGCCGAACGTGCCACGTACGCTTCCATCCAGCGTGCCTGTGAGTACTTAGCCTTTGTTGCTTGCCAAGTAACCTCGCTTAAGAACGCCTTGAGCCTTTGGTGGTTTAAATGCTGAATGCGTCGTAATTCACTGAAGCATTCAAACACTTTTGACTTGCGCCGCGCTACCCAATCTACAGCAAGCAAACTATTCTACTTTGCAAGATTGAGCCAGAATCAAGCACGACTAATTATCTTGGCACCAATCAACTTGCAGGTACAAATGGTTTAAGAGCAGCGGCAAATCTACGTGCCCACATTGCCAGAGCCCCTGGTAGGGGTGCCGTGGAGGCAAATGTTCAATGAACGCATTTACGGTGCCATCCTCCCTTGCTCTCACATGGTGCTAACTACACAACAAGGAGGGGGTGTGGGGGTAGAGGCGTGTTTCATTTGATGACATTGGCAGGCTTGCATTGCAGAAAGATTGAGGTGACGTAAATGCAGAGGTTGGAATTATATCATGTTATTTGGACTGCGCTTTACAGTTGTATTTAGGCAAGGGCAGCCTACTCAGCAAGGATTTGTCCATCAGACAGTAAGCAAGAAAGACATGTGCTTACCAGTACCTCCTCACCGGAATTAGGATAAGGCCACTTAATGAGGGATCAGTTTTGCTCAGGTTTGTTCTTCATCAACCTAGATTGTTATTCTCTTTGCTGCAATCAGATCATCTTTGCCATTCTGCAAATCACCGACATAAAGCATCCCTCACCTGTATCGTTTTACCAGAATTCCCAAGGTACAGGTATGTCAGCTTTCATCCCAACACGCAAAACGGTGAGAGCAACGCTGTGAGTGTTTGGAAAAATGCTAGTGTCACCTCTGGAGATAAGTTTATTGCCATGCTCTGCCGCATGGACTTGATATACAACAAAAAACGTGCCTTAATGCAACCATATAGAAGGTCCACCAATCTGCCCCATCTGCCATAGGCTAGACGGCACCTACCACATGCTGTCACTGTCTTGCAGTCATCCCATTACAAATTAAATGATAAAAGGCACAACGTTGCTGGACTCCAGATCCGACAAATGATTCTAGTTGGACTCCAACTCCGACAAACTATTTTAAAAGCGATCCAACAAGGTACAGTTTGGTGGGGGAGACTCACGGCACTTCGGGCCAATGTGTCTCCTTTTCCTTAATTGATGCAGGGAGTGTTTTGCTGCCTGCGTAGTTTTTCTTTTCTTTTCTTACAAGGGGGGTTACAAGGGGGGTTACAAGGATGGCCTTGTCACGACGAATCATGGTACCAGCTTAAGCATGGATTGCAAGTATGAGCCATACGTGCTCATTTCAACCCATATTGCGCAGGATTTTGCTGCGTACGCCGACCCGTTGACCTCTGCGCTCATGTACCGACCGCACCTCTTGAAGGGTGACCTACACACTCTTGCAAGTATACCATTCATACCCACTTCCAGACGATCCTGGACGCACACGCAGGCTCAAACCCATTTTGTCTGCTGCACAACGCATGTAGTGAGTGACGAAGGACGTGGTGTCTCTGGTGATGGTGTGGCTGAAGGGTTCTCAGATTGCTCTGAGTACTTTGAAGTAACCCGCAAAAAGAAAAAGAAGTGGAACAGAGCGGCTGCTGCTCTCAAAATGTCGTGCAAATCTTCTTCCCAGGTAGACTCACATGCACCACCGCACCAACCCAGCACCCCGGAGCCCCATAAAGGTGTGTTTAACGTCTCCTCCCTCTCCACGCGAGAAGGAATCGACGGCTCAAGCAACGCCCAAGAGGAGATGGTACTCAGACAAGTCTGAGAAAAGAGCGAGTTTGTTACAAGAGGACCATCTAAACTGGCCAAACAACCAAATAACCATAAAACCGTTGCTCACATTATAAATCCAGGGGAAATCACACGATTCGTCCATGCCACTGATTTAGCATGACAGCTGTCACGACGAATCATGGTACCAGCTTA
>Ga0307947_1001257_pt1 | contig 19780 bp, 21 predicted proteins | sample OrgLakmetagen232_FD_201840 | JGI IMG/M metagenome (GOLD analysis project Ga0307947, IMG submission 201840) | Saline water microbial communities from Organic Lake, Antarctica - #232 | ecosystem: Environmental > Aquatic > Non-marine Saline and Alkaline > Saline | place: Antarctica: Organic Lake...
CTTAAATTCAACCCACCAAGACTTCAAAAATACATTTGGCACTTGCATGCTTGTCAGAGCAGTCGACGGAGAAACAGCATCACAGGACTGACCACCAGTGACAAGGACTGACCCACCACCACCTGTGACAAGGACCGACCCACCACCACCAGTGACAAGGACTGACCCATCACCACCAGTGACAAGGACCGACCCACCACCACCAGTGACAAGGACCGACCCATCACCACCAGTGACAAGGACCGACCCACCACCACCAGTGACAAGGACCGACCCACCACCACCAGTGACAAGGACTGACCCACCACCACCAGTGACAAGGACTGACCCACCACCACCAGTGACAAGGACTGACCCACCAGTGACAAGGACTGACCCACCAGTGACAAGGACTGACCCACCACCACCAGTGACAAGGACTGACCACCAGGTACAAAAACTGACCCACCAGTGACAAGGAGTGCCCAAGTCTTTTGCAAAGAGTTCAGCTGCATTCAAATATACTGCTGACTTTTGCCTACTATTGTGTTAGCAGCAGTAGATAGAATAGTAGTCGCCCCTGAAGCATCAAGGCCATTAAGACACATTCTTGCCCCCTTACAAAGAGAGATGACAGCCATTTCTCACCTAAAGGTGCTGCTGCTCCTGTTTTCGAAGCAGCAGCAGCAGCGTACAGCAGGCCCTCCAGCCACAAGGCCTTGCATCCTGGGCACTGACGCACAGCGCGCAAGAACACACGGCGCACAGCGTCAGGCTGGCCTTGCTGGACCTCATACCTGTGTATTAAAGAAAATTGATCAGCACAAAATATTATCATACAAATTTGATCAGCACAAAATATGTGGTCGTCCCCATGGCTGGACCGCCCTTTCCCAGTCAAATTGTGCCAATAAGCCAATTTTGGCTCTATATCCCCAACCAATCCACCATTGGGAGCCGAAAGTTGTGTTGGATAGCTTAATCTTTTTTTATGCACACAAAGAAAGCAGGCCGAAAGACCCAGTGGGTGGCTCGCAATAATAATTTCAGGGGTCAAATACAGACACCATTGCTCACACACTGCACCAATCGCGCCCTGTAAATTTTATAGGGCTTGATAATCACCCCGCAACTCTGGTGTGAATGCGGGAATTTTTATATGGAGCCGAAATAGCACAGGCGAAAATTGCTGCATGTCAGGGGTGAACTATTTGCACCAAAATCCAACCAGGCCACCGATTGGCCCCATTTTGATTTTAATGTAATTAATATTTTAACCCGCAACTCTGATAACAAAAAAAGATCTGAAAGTCACAGCAGGAATGGAGCAACAAAATTTCTGTCCTTTACCCCTGTGTCCCTTATGTGAGTGCCTTCCACTCGCTGGCATTCCCAGTACCCCTGCGCCAGATTTGACATCGCAGCATTGTTAAGTGACATATATAATGCTTATATCCTGCAGCAAGAGGTTGATCGGGGCAAGTTCAGAATTGTACCTTTTCCCTGCCAACGTGGGTGCAAAATACGCACCGGGCCCCACACAGCCCCCCAGAATGCTGAATTTCCAGCAAATGTCAATGGTTTAAATATAACAGCAAGTATCTTGCATTTAGATGAGATACAGGGGGCTTTGAATTGGGTGCATAGCTCATTGGCACAGTTTGGGTCAACCAGCCATGGGGACGACCATGATCATACCTGTATATTAAAGAAGTTTGATCAGCACAAGATATCAACTGACCATAAACTGGCCTTGCTGCGTCTCGTGCCCGTAGAACGGAAAGAGCATCGATTACACAATATTGTACAAGTGCAAAAAAGCTAAAATCGCATTCATAAATTACCTACAAAACGTATGCCTTGTGAGACTGCCGCGTAAGAAAATTGAAGTTGTGATGAAGGCAAGGCTGACCCAACTCTAAACCCTAAATGCTTAAGCGCACCCTAAGCGCAATCTGTGTAAGTAAGAAATGCAGTGCTAAATGGAAGCAAGAGACATAAGTCGAAAATGCAATGCTGGTTGGAGACAAGGAACGTAAGGCACGTTTGTACATCAGAGGCCCCTATGAGTAAGGACTCTTATTATCATTTGTGAGTAAGGACTCTTATTATAATCACCAGCCATCAGTGGAATGCCAGTGTCAATGCTTGGGCAAGAGGAACGCTGCAGTCAAGCAGGTGCAACGCAATATACAGCAATACAAAGAAAGACATGTGGCACCCACCTTAGTATCTCACCTTAGCCAGCAGGCGCAGAACAACACGTGGAAAATAGCAGATCCACCGCAAACTAAAGCATACACATGTGCCTGCACAGGTATATACCCGAGGCCTGGCTAAACAAACCCACCTCAAGTACATGAACCACAACTCAGGAGAGGTGGACAACTGCCGAGTGGCAGCAGCACGCTCCAGCAATGGCCGCAACCTCACAACAGGGGTGGTCCGACTTTCAGCACCGCTGGCCACGCCTTCCCCATGGGCACTCATCGCAACGCTGCTGCTGCTGCTGCAGCGCTGCCTTTGGACCTCGCTGGCTAAGGCATGGGCAAGCAAGTGGGTGCTGGGATGCGCCTCCACAGCGGCGCGCATGAACTGCAGGGTTGGTGGATGTATGTGTGTGTGCATGTGTGATGCACAAACTAGTGTGCTTGTAAAATAAGTGAGCGGCAGGCCAAAGGGTGACGGAGGTTAACATCCAACGAGATTGCGTGTTGAGTTGAAACAAATGCTGCGTCAGGCAGCCAGGCCACCTGCTGTATTTACTATTCAAGCTAGCGCGGCAATCACCGCTCACCTGCTGCAGCCGTACATACGCATGGGCACGGATCTCTATGGTCTCTAGGAGTTGGAGAAGGGCGAGATTGCGGGGGTACAGAGACAAGGCCTGGGTACAAAACAGGAAGTCATACCAACCACCATGAATAATAGAATAAGAGCGGATACGGGCTCAGGCATTGTTGATCTACCACCACAGCTTGAGGACTAAGGGATGCACAGTTGGACCCTCCCTTGTAAGCAGCTTGTGCTGTAAAAAAGTGCATTTCTCCCCTGGGATGGAAAAAGCCACATCTAGCGCCCTGCTTAAAGAAAGGCAGATCTCAGACATTTGCAATCCTTTCCCCCTGTATGGTTAGGCAACAAAATAGCCAAGACCTTGTCATTCCAGCAAAATCAAATACAGAACCATTCCAACCTCATGATGAGGGTGTAGTAATAACATAGATAACGGACAAGTCCCAACCTATGATAATTCACCTGGAGCACATGCTCTCTGACTTGCGCAGGAGGCATGGGTGGATCAGGGGTTGCCGTCTCCTTCACCACAATGTGGCACATCCATGCCTGCACGTTCACAGAGGTCAAAGGATCCATGAGGACTCGGATAAAGTGGATGTATCAGATAAAGTGCTCATACAAATACTTACGGGGCGAAACACACTTCATGATGTTCTACTAGACACACTAGGCACAAGTATGCACGCACATTCACACAAATAACACCACCTACCTGCAGCCATTCATGGTGCGGGCAGGCAGTCCTCACGGCCACCTCCACCCCAGCAACAGCTGTGTTTTTGAACACTGCTAGTGCACTGAGCAGGTTGCTGCCACTATGGGGCAGCAAGTGTGCAGCCACGACCTCTATCAAAGCAGCCGCCAAAATGACAGAGGCGTCGGATCGGGAAAGCTGGGCCTGTGAGAAATGCGTGTGCAGCCGTGTGTATGTGTGGGTGTATGCGTGGGTATGGAAGTGCGTGTGTATATGTGTGCGTGAAAAAGTGTGTGTGTGTATGTGTGTGTGTGCATGGAAAACGTGCCGAGTGACCTGATAGGTATGGTTGACGTAATACGATGAGTTGTATCAATGATGGAAGTTGATATGGGGGGAGATGATACAGGCAAACTGTTGCTTTGCACAGGAGAATCCTGTCTTACAACAAAACCATTGGGTCGTGCCTCATCCGCAAAAGATTTGCTTTGGGGAGAAATTCATGCCTCTTCCACCAACACCTTCAGTGCAGCTTGTACTGTCAGCGTCTCTTCCTTCGACAACTTCGGACCCTCCTGCGTGACAGCCCAGAAGCTGCAAGCACGCAACCTCTCACCAACAGCCATCACTCGCTTCTGTGCTTGTGCTAGCAGCCCCTCCACCATGTCTTTCTCCTCTGACTCACCTGTACACTAGCTGCTGCAATTCTAGGCAGCACCTGACTTAGTCCTCTTCGCGCTGCTGCTAGCTGGCTCAACAAATCCTGGGCAGCCTGTGGTGCCGCTGCCCTCGCTGCAGGGAGGGCCTTGTATGCAACTGCCTGTGTGCCCAACCCTGTGATTGCATGTGTGGCACGAGATGGGTAAAACATGAACAGGCAGCAAAATGGTGTACCTCGCATGTAAAGGTGGAGTATCACACACACGCGTTGTACGCTGCACACTGGCCTTGTGTAGAGGGGGAAAAGCACGCTGGAAACAGTCTCTCGAAATATGAAAAGACCCTCATCTTCCCCCTACACCACGACCAAAGTGCGCAAAGTTACTATCCGCACCTCCAAGGAACCACACTAGCATGTGAAAAGCCCTGTGCCTGGCAGCACCTGCGTCTACCTCTGTCCTGACATGGACCAGCTCAGCGAGCACGTGGCCTACCTGTAAGACACACACACGCACACGCAACAAAAAATGCAATGAATGATTGTTATCATGTCGGGGAGTGCTAGCCAGTTCTCCCAAGTAATCCATGGCCTCTGAGGAGTGTAAGGGAGGTGCTTACTGTTAACTCCATAAACCCTGGCTAGGGCTCGTGCTTCTGATGCTTGCACTACGCGGATTAAATATTTAACACCCAAGAAGAGGAACTCCCGACCTTGACGGTGAGCAAACACAAGCACAAAGAAAATGCAGACACGTGACAGACAGGTATCCTTTGACAGCGCGCTAGGTGAAATGACGATGCAATCACAGACCGCAACGGTCACCATGCAAAACCACCACGTGGCAAAAGGAAAGGACCGTGCAGGAAGGACAAGTACAGAGGCTTCTTCCTTGACACTAAGGAAATATAAGTGTATTGTTTCACTCTATATACCAAGGAAATTAATTGAACTCATTAGTGATGGACACTAAAATTGCTGTTGCGGAGAGCAGCTCACCAGGAGGGGACCCAGATGCTGCTGCTGACTGCTTTCTGGGAAGGTGGTGATGCCACTGAGGGTTGTTTCTATGACACGCCTGGCCCCCTGGAGGAAATTGTAGACAAAACAAGACTGTTTGTAGAAGAAATGGGAGGTGCACTTCACACGGATGCGCATTGCCATGTGTGAGTATGTGTGTTTGTGCCAGTGATGTGCCAGTACGATGTACGAAAATACAATATGGTACGGTTACGATTATGGTATGGTACAGTCAATACATGTACACGGTAAAAAATGGTACAGTTCTAGTACGGTGCGAAAGGCTGGAAATTGACCTAATTTGCACCGAAAGGATCATTTTTAGCTCAAAACTTTAGCAGTGCAGATACGTATATTGATGTGTGAATAGAGGAAACTACGAGGCATTGTCTAAAAGAACAGGCAAGTAAAAAATGGGGGTGAAGACAGCTGGTGAAGAAGCAAAAAAACACAGTCATAGCCGGGAATTGAGCCATGACCTCTTTTTTCCCTGCAAAAAGGCTAAATACGGCCAAACCGTACTTGTACGTTACGTTTGACCTTATCACACGAGTATTGATCATATTGTACCGTCACCATACCTTACACGACAGTCTGAAAATGTAAAAACGGCTGTTTACCATCCACAACATCTACCGATCACAAATTAGAATCGCACCTAATTTGCTTCTCTTGCACAGGAAAACCACACTAGCAGGCCACGCCTCCCACTTTCACCTTGGCCTCTTTCCCTCCACCACAGAGGTGCAATGGAACTAAACAGTCACACATATCTTAGTATCATGACACAAATAGCACTTGCATCTTATAACGTCACCATTACCCCCACGCACTACCCCTGAGCATTCACCTTGACGTTCCCCACCAGCATCTCCAGCTCTGCCAGCGCCCCCCACAACACCAAGTTCCCCCTCTGCCTCCCCAGCAGCTGCTTTGCAGCCCCTCTGGCCCGCTCCACTTCACTCAACCGCACCTGCTGCCCTGCATATACCCCTCCATCCCGCTCCCCCCTCCCTCCTTGCTGCTGCATCCCACACACTGCCGCTGCTCCTCCCCTCCCTCCCTCCTGCACGTGCCCTTGTTTGTGGCCGTCCCCTTGCTGCCCCCCAGCACTCCCTTCCCCCTCCCCACCCCCTTTGCTACCTGGGTCTTGACCTGAGGGCCTGCTGATGTGCACACCTCCCTCAGCCTTGACAGGACCTGTGGCCTCCACGATGAGGTAGGCTAGGCTGGTGTGTGGGTGCTCGTGGAAGAGGGCACCTAAGAGTTCAAGGTAGGATTGGTTGCTTTACTCCGAATACAATTGTTTGTGATAATGCAGGTTTGCTAGCAATGTGGTCAAGGCAACACTCTGAACATCTGTGTTACCCCTGTTCTGACACGCATCGAATTAAATTGAACCGCTGCCTGACACACATACCTGGTAATATCATCAGCTGCAGCAGACGTGCCATAAATGCCCGGCGTGACTCCACCTCTGCGTACCAGGGAGTGGGCGCAAGCACCGGGGCTAGTACGGCAGGGTCAAACCCACCTGCAGTGAGCACGTGGTGCACTATAAGTTATAGTCTATATCATATAACAGCCCATCTGCAGTGAGCACGTGGTGCATTATAGCAGTCACGATTGCCTGATCATTCTTTGTCACGTGCGCTGGATGCTAGTTAAGCAAGATAGGATGTGTGATCTTCAGTACTCTGCCTATGTTACACGGTCACATATCCAGGCACACAGTGACGCATAAAGAAGGGTGCTGATGCTTCTCTCTGACTAGCCAAAGGGCCTAGCTTTAGATAAAAACATCAGTGTGTTCCAACAGGATAGAATATGAATAGCCCCACTTCTCCAAACTACACAGCAAAGAAGATCACCAGGAAATGCACAATTGTCACGTAAAAGCTCAAATCCATGCCAAAAAGAAGAACAAGACCTGCTGCATAGCGTACACGCACACACAGACACAGATGAAACACAACACACACGCATACTCCTTTTAATTATTCGGCTGCTTGCAGCGGCTGAAGCATATTGTACACGGCACAAGCATGTATGCACACGTACACACACACCTTGATCTGCTGCTGCGCCAAGCTCCTGTGCAGCTCGCCTGAGCTGCAGCTGCTGAAGCAGATCTGGGGGCAGTGCATCGTCTCCCAGTAGTAAGGGCTGGTTGCTGCTGCACCAAGCCCCTCCCAGCGGGGCTCCTAAAAGAGACAGAGAGCCCAGCACGTACAGCTCGCGCAAGCTGGGTGCCTGGCGTGTGTGTTTAAGTTGTAGTATGTCATGGGTGTATTGTGTGCAGGTGTTTATGTGTGTGTAGGTATTTGCAAATGTGCATGAGCATTGTGTGTGCTTGAGAAAATATAAAGTTTCGATTGCGCAATCGCCCAGGAGGTGCAGCTTCATTAGTGCCTCGCGTAAAAGCCATTGATCAGACACGTCATTTCTCTGGTGTGCATTGCCGTCTTTCGCCAAACAGGCATGCACTTTAAAAAAGAGCCTTGCAAATAAAACGACCCCCTGACCAAACGCAGCAGCACTGAGGCCACTTATTTTGCAGATGCTGCGTATTGCGTACACAGAGTACTATCAGGCAAGGGCAGCTTTTCCCACCCTGATGGGAAGCATGGCAACCCGGATGTCATCCAAGTCAACCACACGAGACAGGTCAGGCTCCTCTGCGCCACCAGCGCCCTCTTCACCGTCTCCTTCTTCGCCCGCCGCTCCTCCAGCTGCTGCGCGTCAGAGAGCGGGGCACCAATGAAGATCAAGCCCGCCAAAGGTAAACCTGACCCGCCAATGGAACAACCGTACATATGGCTCCTGCAAAGTCCTCTCGCGTGTTGTGACAGGCACGTAATACAGAGATGTAGCATCTCTTCAGGAGACTCTACAGCTTCACCTGAATACTGAAATGCTTGCACAGACCATAACTGCTGACTATATCTTCTTCTGTTCATTGGGAGCACCTCTTGGGTGGCAATCTCTTATGGATACAGAGCAGCCTCTGGTGATTACCTGCCAAGCCTTGCGTGTTATCGCTGCTGCCAGAGGGTGGCAAACGTACAGGTGCCCAGGCATTCCTGCTGCGCCGCAGTTCCTCGGCCACCCATACACGCAGCACGTGGGGCTGGACGCCTTGAGTCTTGAGCTCTTCTAGCTCCTGAGTGATAAAAAGCACAAAGGTAACTTCTAACACTACGGAAAAGTTACTGATCAATAATCAAGTGGGAGGTCTTTACTTTACTGCAGGGTAAAAAGGCTATATGCATGCACCAAAAAGCCATGACTTTGCAAATTGAGTCATACCTCCACAGATTAGATGCACGCGACAAGCAGTTCACATTTCCCTCACAGACTGCATCTCACCTTGTCTAACACAACCTCAAATTGAGTCGTGTCCACTCATCAAATGCGCGCAACAACCAGTTCACATCATCCTCGCAGACTGTTTCTCACCTTGTCCAACACAACCACATCTGGTTCTCCAGATCCTTCTTACTGCGCCACCTCCTAATCTCTGCTATGGAAACTTTTCATTTAAGCCTAGCAAAACTCACCTTGTCTAGACGCAGCCCCAGCTGGGCCATCAGCTCCTCTTCATTTACACCTCCCTCCTCTTCTTCCTCTTCCGCCTCCTCCTCCTCCGCTCCCTCTTCCTGCTCCTTCTCCCCGCCCTCTTTGTGCAAAGCATTCGACAAAGGATCAAGTCCCTCATCTGCTCCCCCCTCCCTCCTCTCTTCACCCGTCCCCCCTTTCTCGCCTGCCTCTCCTCGCTGTGCTGAAGAGGGTTGCTGATCAGGCAGTTCCTCCCACCCAGTCCAGCCTCCTCTGTTTTCCTCCCCACCATTACCTGGGGCTCCATCTGTCCCCCTTTCCCACTCTTCCTTTTCCTCTTCTGCTTGTTGAGCAGCCTTCCCTCCAGGCCCGAGCAGCACATCTCGGTTTTCTCGCCTGGCAAGCATGCGCATTCAAATTTAAACATTTGAAGCAGCGACAATCCTCGAATTCGCTAGAAGCCAACATCAAAAAGCTTGTAAACATTGACGATGGGCAGCTGAGAGTAAAGGATTACAAACCCTCTCGTCCCTCAAGGAAAGTAATAAGCAGGCTGAAATTGTACAGAACATGGAACGCACGAACCACAATCCTGTTCCTACCGTAGTAGTGCTCAGTCTAAAGAGTTTGCATCTAACAAAATCATTGAGCCTCCCAACACGCCTCAAACACTTGCGCGCGTACTTGCACACTCACACACACACGCACACACACACACATACACACACACACACCTAACCATGCCGCCCAACCCTGCACCTTTCCCCCCCCCACTTGTGGCACAGACGACTCCCAGACTGCCTCAATCATGCACACGAATATCACCCACAGGCATATACACACATACAGGAATACAACACACCTGAACCATGCTGCCCAGCCCCGCGCCCCTTCCTCCCCCGCTCGAGGCACAGGCGAATCCCAGAATGCCTCAAACATGCGCAGCTGTGCACCATGACTGTACGGGTGCTGCTGCTGAGGTGTGCTGCCCACCGGGCACGCCCCTAAAGGGGTAAAGCAGTAAAATTCCACCAGGGCCTGGACCCTAGACACCACCAGCTCATGGTGGCCACCCTGCAAGTAGGTGTGTTATTCATTACACACACGTTTGCAACGGTCTGTTACACACAGCAGGGATCTCAGAGAAGGACCTTGGCGTACTAGCATTAAAGTCGCCGCGGTCATCATCAAATGCATGAGCGGAGTCATCATGAGCATGAGCATGAGCGCGGTCATCATCAAACGCATGAGCCCAATAGTATTCACAACAAGTTCAGTGAATTTCAGATAGGGCGTAGAAACAGGGATAGCCAAATTGGTAATAATTCCATGCACTGCAGCTTTTATCAAAGCCCTTGGGCAACGGCTCTAAATAACCAACAGCAGCATACACAAAAAAGCTGTAGCTACTGTAGCTCCACCTCATCAAGCCTAGTGCACATTTATGATTAAGTAGACTAAATATGATAGAACACATTACAGACTGGACTGCTCCCACCTGCCAATGCCAGCACTCTTGAGGCACAACATACACATACACATACAGGACACCATATCCAGGCCCACATACACACACGCACCTGCAGCTCCACCATTGTCAAATCCAGCGCGCAGCGAACAGCCCCTGTCTGCAGCGCTTGCACCTCCTCAGGGCTGCAGCTGCCAGCATGCTGGGCTCGTGTCCATGCCGTCACAAGGGCAGGCAGGGCCTCGGCATAGGTGGCCTGCATACATACATAAATTTACATACAGCATTTACACATGCAAACGTGCATACAGCAGTTACACAGACAAACGTACATATTGCAATGTGCATACCATACCATTAGTGATGCTAATCGTGGCCGATCAATTTGAGGAGCAAGGATCGAAACTTTCCCTTCCATGTATGCAAGAAGAGGGAGGAACAAACGAAAGATTCCCTCTACACAAGGAAGCTGCCCTTTCCGTTGCAATCAAGAAGCAGTCAATCTCACGCTCACAGCCGGCACCAAAGTCAAACCCACGTAACAAACAGGCTCTAGCAAACTGCATCAAAAAGCTTACATCCTACCACACACACAATACAGCAAAGACCAGGGCAAAAAAACGAATGAGCCCATTAGCACCCAACACGAAAGACCGGTTAAAAAGACAGATCAGCAGCAAAAGCACGTGCCTGCAGGCTCTGCATTTTAAAGGTCATGAATAAGGTATGGCGCAGGCTTAGGTAAGCCGTCCACATCACAAGCGCAGCTGTGGGACTGCCTTTCTGCTGAGTGCTGCGGATGACCTGTGTGTGTTTACAAGCAGGATATGAAGTTTGCCAAGGTGAGGCTTTCCACCACGAGGGTGCAGTGCATTATTGCAGTGCATTATTGCCAGTGAAGCTGCAGGGCCGAACTTCTGCTGTCAGCTGCATACTGCCCTTGTGAGATCTTGTGCCAAGTTATGCATAGGACACACAACTATTGATCGCTTACATCTCACCCTTGTGAGAGCTTGTGACATGTAGTGCAAAGAATAATGAATGCATAACGCAATACATTTATAACATAATACGATCTCGCCCTTGTGAAAGCTTGTGACATGTTCTGCATAAGACGACAACTACTAACCGCCACCCTAACATCTCATCGTGATCACACAGTTGAAACAGAAGCATTGAGGTACTTGCACCTAAAACATCCACGCTGCATCAAGTTACTATTACTATACCTAAAAAATTCATACATCTACATCCACGCTTAAGTTACTATAACATCCTATAACATCCACGCTGAAGTTCCTCTGCCTAAAACATACACGCTGCATCATATTATGTGTAGGATGATCAGAGTTATCGCGCATCCAAAGTACCAAGACTGATCAAGGTCCAGTGTAAATTCCAAATCTGTAGGGCTGGCCATAACCGTATATATACACCATATATTACCGTATATTTGGTGCTTTCCCTGCCAAAATTAATGTATGTACACCGTGTATATATATGGTTCTAGCCAATCTTGCAAATCTGCCATATTGGTAGATTGCTGGTATTAAAAATTGACTGCAGGATTGCAGTTTGTATCAAAGCCTTCCCCTCACGATGCTGAATAATCACGACCTGCACAATTGTATCTCTGCTTTCTGTATGAGAAACGGTGACGCATGAGTGCATGAGCAATAGGGATGCAGCAAATAATTTGTAGCATTAAATCAATGTCGTTTTGATTGACATTAAACGGCACAATGTTCTGGGTGGCAGCCACTCAGTGAGTGGCATGCTCGATGAGCATTGTACATCGTACATCGTACAAAATGTATGTGAAGTGTTGTATGCTGTATGAAGTGCCATGTGAAGCAGCAGTGTGTGCTCGGAAAATGCGTGACATGACTGGGTTGCCGATAAAAGTGACGAGATATGTGAGAGACGACCGCATACCTGCTCCCAGCGCTTGCACAGGCCCTCTGCATCCACCATAGTACTGTACACCTGCACAGTTCAGGACAGCCAAGGCGTCATGTGGCAACTATCTGGGGGATACAAAGCAGCAGGGAAGCTGCGCGCTATGAAGCAGCACTGGCAATTGAAGAAACAGAAGGGAAGATCTGTGGAACTACCTCACAAAAAAGGCAGAATTTGCTGAAAGGAACTCACATTTGTTGAGCAATAAAAGGGGCAATAGAAGGGGGTAATAGAAGGGGCTATAACAATAGTGAGTCGCATACGGGAGGTCAAAATTATTCCTCCATATTTCATATGACTAGGCGCACACAATACACCACACAGAACAATGCGTGTATAGACAGACGACCACAGAGGAGGCATTGCATGTTTTGCCTAAGCCACAGCATTTGATGTATAACCAGGGTGAAGTGCGACTAGAGACTTTGCTGAGAGGGATGAAGCCATGCTAGGCAAACAGCAATATCAGCATCATCCTCCTTTACCTCCATCATGGCCAGCAGCAGTTGTGGGTTGCTGGGGTGGTGTTCAAGGGCCTTGCTGGCTATAAGAAACCAGCAGAGAGTAAAGAGAGCGAGGATAATGGAGTAAACAATATCCAATAATCACCCTTACCTCTAGCACGACCAGCAGCAGCTGCGTGTTGCCGGGATGGTGCTCAAGGGCTTTGCTCAGAATGGACACCTTCTTCTCTGCCACAGCTGCTGCGTTGGCTGCAGTTGCCCGTCCACGCCGTGCCCTGGGGACAACAGTGTGAAACATTGGGTCAGCCATTCTTTCTAGCAGGGGAATTTCCATACATATATGGTCACAAAAGACGTGTGTATATAACTCTAGCCCACTCATTCTGGGCGTGTCGCCATGACGTAGGTCTTCTCTATTCCAGACATCCAAGGCGTGGCGATCAGGGGTGTCAGAGATAAAGTGTTTGCATGGCCCTCTCTCTCTCCTTTTGTATGTGGTGAGTCGCTTTTTTGCTAGGTCCCCGCACAGTTGCATCATGGTATCATGGTATCTCATGGTATCATATGCATGGTGTGTCATGGTCTCATAACAGTACAATTCTTAGAAGAGGAAGGATATTTATTGACCACGCTTTGCGAGCGGACATGCTGACCTTCTTCTCCAGGACAAAGCTTATGCGCAGAAGATGAGATGGTTAAACAGGAGCACCAATCCCCTAAAGGACTGGCCATAGCAATTACATTTCTCTGATGCAAGCAGTTGTTCAGGTACTTGGCGACTTGCCACATCTTGCTGCTGTTAAGCTGTCGCTATGGGCGGAGCCAATTTAGGAAGCTTATTATTGTTTTGGCAGCTTTCAGCGAGCAGGCTTTCACCTTTCGCACGCCAAACTTCACGCATTGCTACAACACAACAGAACTTCCAACCCCACCCTCGGCCCAGAAGCTATATAGGGTTGGCCAGAACCATTTATATACGGTGTATACTCGGTATTTTTGGCAGGGAAATCACTAAATATATGGTCATATACAGTGTATATATACGGTTCTGGCCAACCCTAGCTATATACAATCATGCTCATGATATGCACAGGCAGCCAGGGAGCTCGCCACCCACCCACCCTCGGCCCAGAAGCTGAGAGGCCTCATCCTGAAAGGCCGCATAACGCAGCCACAGGCCAACATCCCTGGGATTGTCACGTGTGGCAGCATTGAGGTCACGTATCTGACGCAGCGCATACTCCTCCATTGTCTCCCCCCCTTCCTCCTCTTCTACCTCTTTTGGCTGCTGCTGCTGCTGTTGTGTCATGCTGCTGCTGCCGCTGCCATTTCCTCCGCCCTCGTGTAGGGGAATGAAGGAAGGGAGAGGCATGGTGCGCCGCAATGAGGATTTGGGAGTACCACCTAAACCTGAGCAACAACAGCCACAATTTAATATTTGTGACACGGGATTGGCCGAGCTTGACTGGCGTTGGTGACGAATGCGGAATGTTTTGTAGAACAAGAGCAGGCTGCAGATTAAAAATAGAGGACTAGTGTGCAAGTTAGAGGGAGAAGTCATCGAAAGGCTACCATATAAGGCATGACTTAGCGGGAAGGACCTTTTAAGTTCAATTCAGATTCAGTCTTTCCTCTGTAAGAACATCTAATCCTCTGTAAGGACATCCTCTGTAAGAACATCTAATCCTCTGTAAGAACATCTAATCCTCTGTTAGAACATCTAATCCTCTGTAAGAACATCTAATCCCCTGTAAGTACATCTAATCCTCTGTAAGAGCATCTATCTGTGTCTCTCGTACAAAGCATACAAGAGGCCAAAACATATTCCCAGTAGGTAAGTTTTTTTTTGTACAAAACAAAGGTCTCCTCTCTCTATAATACGCGCACCTTGTTCAATAGTTAATGCACAAATACTGACAGCATCTGGGACTTACATTTACTGTGCTCAATGCCTCAGCCTGAAATATACTCTTGAAAGCACATGCTAGGAAGCCAGAAGAGAGAGGTAAGCATAAAACAGAACACTGATAGCCCTCTAATGCTGCAGCAAAGGATCAGCAACAAGCTCACAGCACACCTATGACATGAAACCCCACCATCATACCATATCACCACACTCCCACCTGTGACCCCTGGCCCTGTCTGCATCTTCCGCCCTACCAGCGGCTGCATCCTACGCAAGCGCCGGTTGCGCTCCAGCATGACATTGGCAGCGTGGAAGAAGCGGCTACCGCTGCTCGCAGATTGCCTGTCTGAGTCACGCAGGCTGTCGTACTGCCCCGGGCGCGCACGTGCCAGGCCCAAGGGGTCACGGCGGTAGTAGCTGGCAATGTTGCTGCCGTACAGACTCTGTGACGACAGGGCATGCGTAAGTGGGTGTCCATGTGATGTGCATGCGTGTGTGCATTGTGCTTCTGGGCAGCCTGGCCTTGAGTGCCGAGGGGTTTGTGCTGTGTCAACCGATCGAACGTGTCTGCGCAACACCGTTGGATTTTAGTTTCTGACACCTTCATGAAAGGAAAAAGTCGTAAAATAGGTGCAACATCACAGTTCCTCTCCAAACAGGCATACAAAAATAGCAGAGGCAGCACGCACCATGTACGCCAAGTTCTGAGCATCTCCCTTGGTATCAAAGTAGGAAGCTCCCAGTGCCGCTCTCCTCGCCGCGCTGGCCTGCTTTTCTGCCCACAGCGTTGATGCTGCCTGCGCTCCAGGCCTGCTGGCTCCGCCTTGTCGTGCCATCGCTGCAGCAGCTGCCTGCTGCTCCTTGATCAGGATCTTGTCCAGGTCAGTCTGCTTGGGCTTGCGTTTTGCGGCACCACTGTCCTTCTTGCTCTTCTTCCTGCTGCTGCTTTTGGAGGGCTTGCTGCTTGCTGCATGGGGGGTACGTGCGCGTTTCCTCTTGCGGCATGCGTCCTCTCCCTCCTCTGCGCTGCTGTGATTTGAACTGCTGGAGTCACCAGACAAATGAGCTGCTGCAGCAGCGAGAAGCTTATCCTGCCTCTGCTTCTCTCCTGCGTTACTGGCCTAAAGGAATAAGAAAGAAAGAATTGAGATTCAACCAAGAACCTGTACCAAAATAGACTGAGTTTTGTTTGTGTTTGCGTGTGTTGTGAGTTTATGTGTGTGTGTGTGTGTGTGTGTGTGTGTGTGTGTGTGTGTGTGTGTGTGTGTGTGTGTGTGTGTGTGCTAAGTGTGTGTGTGTGTGTGTGTGTGTATGTGCTAAGTGTGTGTGTGTATGTGTGCATGTGTATGTGTGCATGTGTATGTATGTGTGTGTATGTATGTGTGTGTACATATATGTGTGTGTCTGTATGTGTGCGGGTGTGTGAGTGTGTGTTATGTGTGTGTATGTATGTTTGTGTGGTGCAAGTGTGTGTTTGGGTGTGTGCGGGTGTGTGTGCGTGTGTGTGTGTGTGTGTGCGTGCGTGTGTGTGTGTGTGTATGCCATAATTTGTGTCAATCTTTGTTTTACAACGCACCCATCCCACCTGGAAGAAGGCATCAGCATTAAAACTGGAAAACGAAACCGGGGCCCCATGGCAGGACAGTGCTTGCTGCTCCATCTCCCATCAACTCGGATTTTCGAAAAACTATTCGAAGCTGCAACACAGATCTTTGAACACAATTTAAACAGATATATATTAAATTTAACACCCGCCAATCCAGGGCTTGAACCTGTGCTGTAACCAAATTGAGTATCGCTTCCTTCCAGCAATCATTACCAGGTTCAGGGTCAAGGGTGGAACAGGATGGTTAGGTAATTAAAACAGCAAAACTTTACGCGATGTGATGGAAGATGGAAGCAGATATTTCCCAGAGGGGGCTAGCTGCTATCCTGGGTATTTTTTCTCTTTTGTGGCGGTTTATTACCTACTTTCACCCGTACTGGCGGTGCTCTATACGACATCCTTTTATTCTTAGTTAGAAGCAAGCGCTCTACAAGCGTTTGTTAAAAAAGCTCTGTGTGTATTTGTCCACTACTGTAGTGGACAACTCGTCCTGTACGTTAGTGGACATCCTGGTGAGTATTAGGTGCTAGCTGAGGCCCAAAACGGGCAAGTTTTATATGCTCTTTGAAATATACGCCCCAAAATTGGCAAGCTCCAAATATGAATCCTAGACTGCCATAGATGTAAAATTTGAGCTTGCCATTTGCGTGTGCTTAATTTGCTGTGGCGGCGCGTGCAGGCCATCTTTTACCACAAATTGTTCATACCAACTCACCCACTGCACCAATCTGGAATATTTTTAATGGTGTAGAAATCTTATTGGTAAAGAATATCACTGCAAAAAATGAAAGAAAACGGCTGAGTGGTTGGTGTTTTCTGAGGATTTGAGTCATTTCCCATGAAAATCACCACATCAGGATGCACCATGTGTGCTTAATTTAGTCTACCTCAGCACGCAAAGTGACCCACATAACACTGGGCACATGCTCGGGTAGCTCTCAATGCCAGCTACGATTTGGCACTAAAATGGTGTCGATCGGATGAAGTGACTGTGAGTGCCTGCCTTCTGAATGCAAAAATGAGCATTTTCAGGCACTTCCTCTGTTAACCCCCTCTGGAAAATTCCCTTGGGATTGTGGTGCTTCTAATTGTTGGACTAGGCAGATCAAGGATGCTTTTGGTGATTTGCAGAATGGCACTTTAAACAGAAGTGACTTTACATTACAGGAAGCTGAATATTTCTAATTTGCGCATAGACTTGAGATTCAGGCATCAGGCAGTTTGGAGAGAGGCACATGGTCAAGACCCCTGCTTTATTAAAAGTCTGTGGCTTATCACAATTTGCTTACCATACCTTATCACAATTGGTCTGCTTTCTTGTCTGAGAGACCGGTTTCTGATGCACGTGCACCATTTGTCTTGCCGGAGTAATTGAAGATGGTTCTGAGCAAAAATGTCATGAGGAATATTGGCAGCTCAGTTCAGAATTTGAGGACATAGGTTGAAGTGTGAAACTGGTTTATACGGCAGGAGTCCGGACAGGAGTGCACTTGTTTACGATTTGTGTGAACACGGGGCGGGGATATGCAAGATGAGGAATACGTTATTTTGTCATGTATGGGCACCGAACATTAACGGCACCAGTTCACCATTTATTTGATAATATTTCCATCATATTTCTGACGGTGATATCAAAGGTTTTGTTTCTCAGCATAGCTCAATTCGTTAGGTGCAGTCGTCGATCTTTTTGATTGATTTTTTTGTTTTAACCCATAGGTTGAGCAGCCATGCCAGCCAGGCTGGAGGCCTTTGTAATCCAAATAAACAAAACAAAACAATCATTATTAGCTGTTCTGCTCTGGGGGGGATGCCTCGTCGAGGAGCTCTGCAATTGTCTTTTCCAGCTCCTCGATGCGGCCTCCCATGTCATCTACCTGTAAGCGCGAAAGGACAGCCGTTTAGTGGATACAGCACAAGTTAGGCGGTTCCCCTTTCGTCAACGACAGTTATAATACATGCCCAAAACTTACCTGACCGTGCAGTGCCGGCACGCCAAGCCGCTTGTAATCAATAAACAACTTCCATATGCTTGCTACTCTGGCATGCCCAAACGAGGCCAAGCCTAGTGTAAGTTTCAATTTTTGGACTTCCAAGTAGAAATTATGGCGGTTCTCAATACTAATGCATTTGCGCTTATAGTATTGCGAGGCCTAATTTTTGTGAGGTGCCCAAATAATTAGAATACTAATAGGTAATTAATTTGCAAGCATTAAGGTTTTGCAAGGTCCTTGAAAACTTAGGAAATTTCACGAAATTTGCAATTTTTTGGGGTGTTCATGAGCTTCCCTCCCTTCTTGAATGCCTCTGGAAGCTCCTGCTTCTGCTGCTTGTGCTGCTGCTGCAGGATGGCTGCCTGCTGCATGCGTTTGCACACCGTGCTCCAGAATTTGCATCTGAGACAGCAGCAGCCCTGCCCTCACACTTTTGTCCTGGAGAAGCTTGAACCTCCATTGGAGGCTGTGCTTGGGTCTGCCCAAAGTAAAATGGAGTAGGAAAGATACTTGCTTGTCAGCAGCAGGTGCTTGCACAGAACGCTCAGGGCAATGTCAGCCTCAGAAGCTCCTCAGGAACACCACATCCCCTTCTTAGGTTGCAACTCGGCCATAATGATGATGGTTGCCCCTGAAAACGACGGGCGTCCTTTGTGGAGCCCAGAATCGCCCCCGCTGGAAAGTCAAAGTCTTGCGAGGTCCGGAAAACTATATTTTTCTCGGCCTGACTTATTGCAAGGGGCCTCAATAGTTATTCAGTTATTTATTTATTCGCAAGACAACCAAGCACACTACAGTATGCAATACTGTACGAAAAGTACATCACCGCCCCCTAATCATTGTTTTGTATAGGGGCGGTGACGGGGCGCTGGGGTAATATATATTTATTTCTGAAGGGGGCGTTTGTGGGGCGGTAGCGGAATTTAACGTTTTTGAGCAGTGCGAGGGATAAGTGGCCAGTAACTCCTGCACTCATCTTCCCTGCACTCCCTAACCCCCCAGCCCCAGCTCCGCCTGCCCCTGTCCCTGCACCCCCAACCCCAGCCCCAGCCCCGCCTGCACCCGTTGCACCCGTCATCCGTCGGGAAGTTTCAACGTGGGGGGGGCGATTGCAGTGCAAAACTGTAAAATATAGATTTAGGGGGGGGCGGTTGCATATTTTGACCATAAAATCAGGAGGGTCCAGTGAGCATAACTTTTGGACGTCACGTGTCAATCCCATTAAAAATTGTATATTCGGAATCCTGAGATTGAGAGCTATCGATTGATATATAAATGGGTCCGATCCGAGGGGGTCGGGGGTGGGTGGTCCCTCGAGGGGGTTTGGACTTTTTGGGACCCCCCCTCCAGAATTTTACTGAGCCACTTTCAAGAAGTTTTAAATATATCAATGGATTACTGAGCTCGTGAACTGTCGATTGGCACCCTCTTTGAGGAAATCAGGCTAAATGGGGGGTCTGTGGACAAGTTCACAAGTCAGAGGCAAATGCGCTTGGGTGCAGGCCGCGGGGTGAGTCAAGCCAAAGGAGCAGCGACTCACTCCAAACTTCCAGGATAGTGTCAGCATAAGATACTTAGTGGAAATTTGAAGAAATGAGGCAATATGGGGTTGTGTAAGTCAGTTGTGGGTGCTTGGTAGGTCATGTGTGCATGGGCGTCCGTATCTCAGTTTTTGCCC
>Ga0307947_1001260_pt1 | contig 19776 bp, 23 predicted proteins | sample OrgLakmetagen232_FD_201840 | JGI IMG/M metagenome (GOLD analysis project Ga0307947, IMG submission 201840) | Saline water microbial communities from Organic Lake, Antarctica - #232 | ecosystem: Environmental > Aquatic > Non-marine Saline and Alkaline > Saline | place: Antarctica: Organic Lake...
TAAGAAAACCCACTGCCTGTGCCGTTCACGTGTGTAATCCACGCACACTAGTTACCTGCCATCCAGCAGCACGACTTCTTACCTGGTGCTGGTGCTTCTAAGAAAACCCACTGCCTGTGCCGTTCACGTGTGTAATCCACGCACACTAGTTACCTGCCATCCAGCAGCACGACTTCTTGCCTGGTGCTGGTGCTTCTAAGAAAACCCACTGCCTGTGCCGTTCACGTGTTTGGATCCACGCACACTAGTTACTTGCCATCCAGCAGCACGACTTCTCACCTGGTGCTGCCGCGTCTGGGATCACACTATCAGCATCCTTGCTGTTGCTGGTAGGGTCCCTGCACGCTTCAGGATGAGCACTCACGCTCTGAGGCACTGCAGGTGGCTCATTGGAGGTCCCAACCTGCGTTGGAAGGCATTTGATGCTGTCTAGGTAGGTTGCTGTAAAGAAGCAGCCCAGCCAGCAGTCCAGGTGTTTTCACTGATCGCTGTACAGGTTAAGTAGTGATACCATACATATATACGATGTATGTGCGGTATCCTTTGCAGGGATTTCCTTGAATATACGGTCATATACGGCGCATATAAAAATAAAAATAAAAATAAAAATATATAAATGTATATATATATACAGTTCTGGCCGACCGTATACACGTACCATGAGCCCCTGCAGGCCCTTGGCATCCAACGATGGCAATTACTACCCCTTTTTCCACAGAGAGTACGCAGACCAGCAGCAACCTATTGTGAGGCCCTGCAGGCTGTTGGCATCTAACGATGACATTTACTACCCTATTTCTCACAGAGAGTACGCAGACCAGCAACAACCTATCGTGAGCCCCTGCAGGCTGTTGGCATCTAATGATGGCATCTACTACCCTTTTTCTCACAGAGAGTACGCAGACCAGCAACAACCTATCGTGAGGCCCTGCAGGCCCTTGGCATCTAACGATGGCATTTACTAACCCTTTTTCTTACAGAGAGTACGCAGACCAGAAGCAACCTGTCGTGAGGCCCTGCAGGGTCTTGGCATCCAACGATGGCATTTGCTACCCCTTTTTACACAGAGAGTACGCAGACCAGCAGCAACCTGTCGTGAGGCCCTGCAGGCCCTTGGCATCCAACGGTAGCTTTTATTGTACACATGTTTTTCATGGTGGAACTTGCAGACCAGTAACGAACCTACCGTGGGCTCCTGCAGCCTGAACATCCAAAAAAAAACCTACTGTACATCTTGTTTTCACAGTGGAATTTGCAGGTCAGCAACGAACCTACCGTGAGCTCCTGCAGCCAAAAATCAATTATTGTACATCTCGTTTTCACAGTGGTATTTGCAGGTCAGCAACGAACGTACCGTGAGCTCCTGCAGCCAAAAGTCAATTACTGTACATCTCGTTTTCACAGTGGAATTTGCAGGTCAGCAACGAACCCACCGTGAGCCCCTGCAGGTCCTCGGCATCCAACAGGATTAATTACAGTCCACAGTACTCCAAGGAGCTCATTGCAGACCGAGCATCAAACCCACCATTAGCTCCTGCAGACCCTTGACTTCTTCCAAAGGGAACACAGGGTCAAACACGAGGCTCGCTGGTGCGCAGCCTTCGTAGTTCCCTGACCCCACAGGCTCCTGTAACATTATTTGTGGGGTAGCGGTTGAAGGTCATTCTTGTGCAGGGTAGTGGGGTAGCGGTTGAAGGTCATTGTTGTGTAGGGTAGTGGGGTAGCGGTTGAAGGTCATTTTTGTGTAGGGTAGTGGGGTAGCGGTTGAAGGTCATTCTTGTGTAGGGTAGTGGGGTAGCGGTTGAAGGTCATTTTTATGTCTGGCGTGAGGTGGCCTTTGAGGAAGCTGTTGACAGGGTGACAGTAGGGTGGGCCAGAAACGCACACTTACACTGTGTGCCCGTATGTATGGTAATTTCCCTGCTAAAAGTACCGTATGTACACCGTATACACTTATAAATGTATGGTTCTGGACAATTCAAGGTGACAGCGATAGGGTGACAAAAACATGAACGGATGCATTTGGTGTGCATTTGGTGAGCATTTGGTGTGCATCTGGTGTGCATCTGGTGTGCATCTGGTGTGCATCTGGTGAGCATCTGGTGAGCATCTGGTGTGCATCTGGTGTGCATCTGGTGTGCATCTGGTGTGCATCTGGTGAGCATCTGGTGTGCAACTGGTGTGCATCTGGTGTGCATCTGGTGTGCAGGCGCCAAACTGACAGGCTGTTGCTGTGTGATTGACAGAAAAAAATATGCAGGCACGGTTAGCTGCTTGTCAGGTAGTCGCACATCGTTAAGTGCATTTTCGAAGTTTTGGTGTACAGCCCGCACAATTACCAAGACAAACAAATCCTGCTGCTGCGTACTTAGTGCAGTAGGGGGGAGGGTGTGTGCGTGTGCGTGTGTGTGCGTGTGTGTGTGTGTGTGTGTGTGTAGTCAGGGATCATCGTAGATGGTAGGTGAGTGTCAGAGCATTGTGGGTTGTAAGCTGCCGGTGTGTCGGCAGAGTCATGGGTGTATAAATAGCAAAAGAATTGAAAACCAATGTGAGTGCCAGCAAATTAATGGGTGTGGAAGCAGTCTACCGGGTGTGTTGGCAAAGTCATGTGTGTACGAATATCAAAATTGGAGACTAATTTGTGTGCCAGCAAATTGATGGGTGTGTTAGCAGTGTAGTGAATGTGTCGGCAAAGTAATGTGTGTGCAAATAGCAAAAAAATAGCACATTCATAGATGTGCAGATTAATGGGCAGCCTCACAGATATCTGCAACGACAGCCCGTCTTGTAATTGTCAGATCCTGGTGGACGTGGTGTGCATGCAAGTCTTTCATATTGCCGCCAGGCCGAGTCAGGAGTAGAAGTAAACAACTACAGAAATGATCACTCCCCGCATAAGTTAAGGAGTAAAGTAAAGAAAAATAACGCCATGGTGTAAACACTTCCGGCATGGATTAGGATAGTGCTAAACCCTAACAAAAGGAAACCAAAGTCCTTCAGACAATAATTCCAAAAGAACGAGCCATGCAGCATCCCACCGTGTCAGACAAAGGAGAGAAGACCACTCCCCGCATAAAGTAAGGAACAGAAAACTGCTATAATACCGAGAACACCCCAGACCGAGCCAGGCTGTTGTTGTGGTGTGTGTAGGTTCCACAAGCAATAGGCAAAGAGGGCTAGAAGCAGCCTCAGACAAGCGCGACAAGAATTACTATAAAACCCTTTATCCGCTAAGAATTACAGAGCCGCGAGCGTGCACTCCAATTCATGTAAGCAAAACTAACCTGTAAATCTGGTGCCACCGCATCTTCTAGAAACTGGCCAGACAGGAAATCGAGTACCTTCCTCACACTCACTTCCACCTGCAGGTGAAAGTGCACATCATACAATTGTGTTTGATTAATTCCATTTAACAATCTACCTTATATTTTGCAACGATGCCGTAACTGCAGTTAATTGGGTTGCACACGTAGCTCAAGGTGGCCAATAACGATTGCTGATCGTCCATTGTCGTATGAAAAAGAAGTAGGATGGCCCAATACAGCCATTGGACTGTCGTATGAATGGCCCATTGAATTGGCCCATTGGATGGGTAGGATGGCCCATTGGATTGGCCCATTGGATGGGTAGGATGGCCCAATACAGCCATTGGACTGTCGTATGAATGGCCAATTGAATTGGCCCATTGGATGGGTAGGATGGCCCAATACAGCCATTGAACTGTCGTATGAATGGCCCATTGAATTGGCCCATTGGATGGGTAGGATGGCCCATTGGATTGTCGTATGAACAAGAAGTAGGATGGCCCAATACAGCAGTAGGATGGCCCAATACAGCGCATGTTTGACATAGAACCATGATATACATCCAAACATCTCATACGATATACACACAGCCCTTTCCTGCCTGCATCACTTGGATATGAATAGGGTTAGCCAGAACCGTATATATACACCGTACATGACCGTATATTTTGTGATTCCCCTGCCCAAAACACCCCGTGTATACACACCGTGTATATATATATTTCTGGCCAACCCTAAATATGAAACACCTGACACGTCTGCTATTCCACCCGTTTGCATCTGTAGGTCTGGCCAGAACCGGACACTGCTTCTTTTCAAACCATTCGCCTTGCGCCTCACACTCGGTCCAGCCAAACAAACCAGATTTCATTGATACACAGCAGTTTCTGACCCAGCAAGTCCCTGCATCGTAAGTACCGCATTATCTTGCCAGTCTTATCCATTTTAAACCTACCAAGGCAGCGTCATTGGATTGTTGAGCCTCGCCGCCGTCTATGGGCTCCTCCTCCTCCAGCAGCAAAACTGCAACCAATGAGGGCAATAAGCGTCACAAGCAGCACGGAGGAAACACGTGGAAACTTCTTGGCCGTCTAAGGGCTCCCCTTCCTCCAGCAGCAAAACCGCGACCAGGGAATCAGTGAGGGCAATAAGCGTTACAAGCAGTACGGAGAAAATATGTGGAAACTTCTTGCAGGCTCCTGTCTCCTGTTCCTCCCGCAGTAGGACTTCATTTTACAGGGCAATGTTGGTGCTGAGCATTATGGAAAATCCAGCTTTGCAGGCAGCTTTGCAGGCTCCTATGGAATACAAAAACAGCTTTGCAGGCAGCTTTGCAGGCTCCTATGGAATACAAAAACAGCTTTGCAGGCAGCTTTGCAGGCTCCTATGGAATACAAAAACAGCTTTGCAGGCAACTTTGCAGGCCCCTATGGAATACAAAAACAGCTTTGCAGGCTCCTGTGGAATACAAAAACAACTTTGAAGGCAGCTTTTCCTCATGCAACAGCATTGCAGGCGTTTGACACAAGTGGCGCATGTCCATGAAGCAGCTACGAAGATCAAAGGTCTTTTCATACATTAATAGGGTTTTCCAGAACCATATATAGACGGTGTATATACGGTGTTTTTGGCAGGGAAGTCACCAAAAATGCAGTCATATACGGTGTATGTATACGGTCCAAGCCAACCCTATACATTAAACGTATTGCGCATGCTTGTGCACGCCCATATTCAGAAAACACAGCAACTCCCTTGTTCTGAGCAGCCACTAGTCGTGAGCGCACGGCATCAACAGCTATTGCACAGCAGTCGCCGCGTGCATGCTTGACACACACACACACACACACACACACAAACACAATCATTCGCGCTTTACAAAGGCAGCCACTGACCTGTTTTGAGCAGCCACGTGTGGTAAGCTCGGTACTGGCAGCCAATGCGGGTAAGGGAAAGGCGCAGGGCTTCAGCTTGCAGGACGAGCTTGCTGCATTCTACTTCTGCTGCCCTGCAAGCAGGCACCTGCCGCAGGAAGTGAGATGGGAACGGGGGAATGAGAGAGGAAATGAGTTAAAAATGGGAACGGGGAAATGAGAGAGGAAACGAGAGAAAAATGGGAATGAGGAAATGAGAGAGGAAATGAGAGGGAATTGGGAATGAGGAAATGAGAGAGGAAATGAGAGAAAAATGGGAACGGGGAAATGAGAGAGGAAATGAGAGAAAAATGGGAACGGGGAAATGAGAGAGGAAATGAGAGAAAAATGGGAACGGGGAAATGAGAGAGGAAATGAGAGAAAAATGGGAATGAGGAAATGAGAGAGGAAATGAGAGGGAATTGGGAACGGGGAAATGAGAGAGGAAATGAGAGAAAAATGGGAACAGAGAAATGAGAGAGGAAATAGAGGCAATTGGGAACGGGGGTTAAGAGGGCTCAATAGACAGCCTCGAGCCCCTTTGCTTATAAAGCTCATTGCACAATGCCAAAGCGTTTGCTATGCTGGTCCCTGCGATGCAACCAACACTCGATCCAAAGTTTCATGACTAAAGTCATGTGGCACCACTCACAACTAAAATATGTGGCACACTCATGTGGCACCCCTCACAACTAAAGTACGCGGCACCACTCATGTGCACTACTCACAACTAAAATATGTGGCACACTCATGTGGCACCCCTCACAACTAAAGTACGCGGCACCACTCATGTGCACTACTCACAACTAAAGTATGTGGCACACTCATGTGGCACCACTCACAACTTAAGTACGCGGCACCACTCATGTGCACTACTCACAACTAAAGTATGAGGCACACTCATGTGGCACCACTCACAACTAAAGTATATGGCACCACTCATGTGGCACCACTCACAACTAAAGTACGTGGCACACCAACTAAGGTCATGTGGCACCACTCACAACTAAAGTACGTGGCACACCAACTAAGGTCATGTGGCACTTCTCACAACTAAAGTATGTGGCACCACTCATGTGCACCACTCACAACTAAAGTATGTGGCACACTCATGTGGCACCACTCACAACTTAAGTACGTGGCACACCAACGAAGGTCATGTGGCACCACCAAACATGAGCCACGACCTACAATCTAGGAGAGTAGCAGGCAATCGTACCTAGATCGTGATTGCGCATCCATAATCATAAAGTTAACAGATCGTTACGCATCACAAGCCGCGGCCAAATGCATAAATGCATCATCGTTTGTCAATTTGTCAATGAAAGCAGTAAATTGGGCCCCTGAGCCAAGTTATACGGTGACAGGATCCGATCGCACTAACAATTTGAACAAACAACGTTGACACGAACTCAGGCATGCACACACACCTGTAGTCCAAGAGCAGCAGCCTTGGATGTCCCCAGCCCTGTTGCTAAGCCACGCAGCTCGCCTAGAATGAAAGTGGCCACCTCCACGGCTGGTGCTACCTGCACCATTGCAGTGGACAATCTTTAGTATGAAAGTGGCCACCTCCGTCCACGGCTGGCGCTTCCTGCACCATTGCAGTGGACAATTTTTAGTATGAAAGTGGCCACCTCCGTCCACGGCTGGTGCTACCTGCACCATTGCAGCGGACAAATTTTAGTATAAAAGTGGCCACCTCCGTCCACGGCTGGCGCTGCCTGCATCATTTCAGTGGACAGCTTTAAGTATGAAAGTGGCCACCTCCACGGCTGGCGCTACCTGCGCCGTTGCAGTGGACAATCTTTAGTATAAAAGTGGCCACCTCCACGGCTGGTGCTACCTGCACCATTGCAGTGGACAATCTTTAGTATGAAAGTGGCCACCTCCGTCCACGGCTGGCGCTTCCTGCATCATTGCAGTGGACAACATATAGTATGAAAGTGGCCACCTCCACGGCTGCTGCCATCTGCGCCATTGCAGTGGACAGCTTTTGGCAGTGTGGTGCCACCTAAACTGCCCATTATGCACTGTCCACCTCGTGTGTGTGTGTGTGTTGTGTGTGTGTGTGTTTGTGTGTGTGTGTGTGTGTGTTGTATTGTGCGTGTCTGTATATGTGTGTGACAACACAACTAACTTTGTGCACGGACCTAGGCATACATGCACCTAAATAACCAGGCTTGTGCGGCTATGCCTTACTAGAGCAATTCTGACCGTATTTACGGTACCGTACCGTATTCAGTGTTGTGCACATACGGCGTTATTCAAAAATGGCACCGTAAATAACAATCGTAAATAACGGCGTTACCGTCACTAAACTCTGACGATTGACGGCGTAATTTACTATTTTCACCGTCAATTGGACATAAATTACGCCGTCAGCGTCATTTACCATTGACGCCGTCAAGCGTCAGGTGCACAACACTGACCGTATTACGCCGTACCGTATTGAACTAAGACGGTGGAGTTGACTAGTACAGCCTCAAACCGTGCAAGACGGTGGTCACGTACAGTGCAATTCTGGTGTAATTTGGATGTTTGGCTCCAATTTCGGCCCAAAACAAATATTTTCTTTTTGCAACATAAATGAATAAAACGCAAATTGTTTACCAGGAATCAAGTATTGCGTCCGACTTTGAGTTTCCATGCAAGGTACTGCTGGGCCCTTCCCCCGAGCTAATGCAGCCCCAACCCAGCCTCAGGGTCGTTCAGGGGAGCATTGTGTGGCGTCAACGCGTGAGAGGAGTACGCTGGAGGTGGAAAAGGAAGGTTTCGGGGTAGACAGGCCTTTCTGAGGCCATTTTTGCACTGGCAGTGCCAGCTTGGCACCGTACCGTACATTGTACCGTATTTTACCGTCTAGACGATTTAGTATAGTCGCAAAATTGGAAAATACGCCGTCTTTTACAGAAGGACGGTCCGTACCGTACTCATGGTACCGTACTGTCTGACTGTCTGAGCACAATCCTGTATATAATGCAGCTGTCCATGCGTATAATGCAGCTGTCCATGCGTATGAATACAAGAGTTTCGGGTGATCAGGCCCTCCCTAATAAGAAATCCCAATAAGACTTGTTTTCATCGACGGTCAGGTACATTGTATGCATACATTCTTTTAACCAGCCCTTCATACCCAAAAGCATATGTATCTAAGACTGGTGACATCTGCCTCAACAGCAGGTTGTCGACATCTACCTCGACACACGCTTCACACCTGATCCCAACATTTCCCTTGACACATCTACAAATTACAAATCTGATCCCAACATCTACCTTGACACATGCTTCACACCTGATCCCCAACATCTCCCTTGACACACCTTACAAACTACAAATCTGATCCCAACATCTACCTCGACACACGCTTTACACCTGATCCTCAACATTTCCCTTGACACATCTTACAGAGTACAAATCTGATCCCCAACATCTACCTTGACACACGCTTCACACCTGATCCCCAACATCTCCCTTGACGCACCTTACAAAGTACAAATCTGATCCCCAACATCTACCTCGACACACGCTTCACACCTGATTCCCAGCATTTCCCTTGACACACCTTACGAATTACTAATCTGATCCCCAACATCTACCTCTACACACGCTTTACACCTGATCCCCAACATCTACCCCAACACACGTTTGACACCTGATCCCCAACATCTACCCCAACACACGCTTCACACCTGATCCCCAACATCTTCTAATCTACCTCGACACACGTTTCACACCTGATCCAGAACAATCGCATGCACTGCTTGAATCGCGCCGTCCACCATCTTTGCCATGCGTCTCAGTCCGTGCTCTGTCAAGGTGCCGGTCAAGTAAGCATGCATGCCTGGAGACACGTGGCCTGCATGCAGGATTGGCCAAAACCATACATTTATAGGTGTATACGGTGTGTATACGGAATTTTGGCAGGGAAATCACCATACATACGGCCATATACGGTGAACATATACGGTCCTGGCCAACCCCAACTACATGGGATTGCGATTGCAGCACACAGGGGGGATGTGAAGCGCTCCGTCGTGTTGTCTGAATACTGTGCAGGGATCATCATCATGTATGTCAGGAGGACACACGTGGCCTGCATGGGATTGCGATTATATAGCACAGAGGAAGTGTGAATGCGCTTCAATGTGGTGCTGAACAGAGATGCAGGACACCACGTGCATGCATACAATTATGGCACGTGCATGCATACAATTATGACACATGCATGCACACAGGACACAACGTTCATGACGCGTGCATGCATACAATTATGACACATGCTTGCACACAATACGACACGTGCATGCAAACCATTATGGCATGTGCATGCATACAATTATGACACATGCATGCATACAATACGACACGTGCATGCATACCATTAACACGTGTATGCATACAATTAACGTACAGTTGCATTGCATGTCAGGAGACATGGAGCCTGTAGGAAACAATGGTGGTGGCGCAGAGCGCGGTCAAAGGAATCTGTTGCAATGTTTAAAAACAGCGGTTTAAGGCAAACTGCAATTCACATCACATCACCTAATCTAAGCCAGGTTTGAAAGACAACACTGCACGCTGATGTCAGCAATGCAATTTACTGCCGTGCGGTAGTAGATAAAGTGTATACTCAGCTTCGATGAGGATGAGCAGCAACACCAAGTAGTTGGCCTCACTGCGTCTCCTTTTCCTGCATACCTACTGCGCTTGCTACCTGTCGAAACATGCAGACATTAATTAATTGACTGACTGACTGACTGACTGGCTGACTGACTGACTGACTGACGCTTTTCCTTTTCCTTTTCCTGCATACCTACTGCGCTTGCTACCTGTCGAAGCATGCAGGCATTTATTGACTGCCGCACCATTCCTTGCCGCAAGTACGCAAGTAAGCACTACCTGACGCAAGCACACAAACACACAAGCCAGCATCACTGCTGCGAGCATGCAGACGATCTGCACCTGCTGCACGCACACAATAAACTTCCACCAGCCACAAACACACAAGCCAGCATCACTGCTGCGAGCATGCAGACGATCTGCACCTGCTGCATGCACACAATAAACTTCCACCAACCACAAACACACAAGCCAGAATCACTGCTGCGAGCATGCAGACGATTTGCACCTGCTGCATGCACACAATAAACTTCCACCAGCCACAAACACACAAGCAAGCATCACTGCTGCGAGCATGCAGACGATCTGCACCTGCTGCATGCACACAATACATATCCAACTGCCATAATCACACAAGCCAGCATCACTGCTGCGAGCATGCAGACAATCTGCACCTGCTGCATGCACACATCATACATCCACCAGCCACAAACACACAAGCAAGCATCCCTGCTGCGAGCATGCAGACGACCTGCACCTGCTGCATGCACACAATAAACATCCACCAGCCACAAACTAACAAGCCAGCATCACTGCTGCGAGCATGCAGACGATCTGCACCTGCTGCATGCACACAATAAATATCCAACTGCCACAAACACACAAGCAAGCAAGCATTCCTGCTGCAAGCATGCAGACAAAACTACCCTGCCACAAGCGCACACAGGTCAGCATGACCTGCTGCGAGCATGCAGACAATCTTCACTTGCTGCAAGTACACAATAAACCTCCACTGCCACAAGCAAAAACAGAGCAGCACTACCAGTCACAAGCTTGCAGATGATCTGCACCTACTGCAAGCACGCAGGCAGCCACTAACCACTGCAAGCACACACGGGACAGCACACTACCTGCTGCGAGCATGCAAGCCAACTCCCCTGCAGGGTCCGTCGCACTGGGGTCATGGTCCTCCAAAGTGTTGAGCATCTGGCGGTGACGTTTGCTCACCTCCTGCGTTTTTACACGTGAGAGTATTGTGTGTGTATGTGTGTGTGTATGTGTGCGTGTGCGTGTGTGTGTGCGTGTGTGTGCGTGTGTGTGCGTGTGTGTGCGTGCGTGTGTGCGTGTGTGTGCGTGTGTGAATGTGCGTGCGTGCGTGCGTGCGAGTGTGTGTGCGTGTGTGTGCGTGTGTATGTTTGTGTGTGTGTTAAGCGTGGGAGGTGGCATTTGCTCACCTCCTGCGCTGCAAGCACACACAAAACAGCACTACCTGCTGCGCGGTGCTCCACTCTTTGGCAGCAGCCGCCACGCCCAAGCTAGCCACTGCAGACACACACGCATTACACGCGCATCTAGATGTGATGTAAACCTGCTCATTATATTGACACACGCATCTTAATGTGATGTCACGCGCATCTAAGTGTGATGTATACCTGCTCATTGCATTGACATAAAGAGTGCTGCATTACCGGTAGATGCCGCGCCCAAACCAGCCACTGCAGACACACACGCATGACTGTGCCCCTGAGTAGAAGCACAGACGTACAACCTGCTGCACTTTCTTAGAAAGTTTCTACATGCGAAATATGCCTGCTTGTTGCGTTGACACCGAAACCGCTGCATTCTGCCCCTGAGTAGAAGCACAGACGTACAACCTGCTGCACTCTCTTAGAAAGTTTCTACATGCGAAAAATGCCTGCTTGTTGCGTTGACACCAAAACCGCTGCATTCTGCCCCTGAATAGAAGCACAGACGTTCAACCTGCTGCACTTTCTTAGAAAGTTTCTACATGCGAAAAATGCCTGCTTGATGCGTTGACACCGAAACCGCTGCATTCCGGTCAAATGCCACACTTAAGCAAATCACTTACGCATCACATACATGATCAGAAGTTTCACAAATGCTAAGGGTTGGCCAGAACCACATACACAGACACACGTATCACATACATAGACACACATACACATACATAAGACACACGTATCACATACATAAGACACATGCGTCACATATGCTTAGGGTTGGCCAGAACCACATACACAGGCACACGTATCACATTCATAAACACACGTACACAAACATAGGCACACGTATCACATACATAAGACACATGCATCACATATGCTCAGGGTTGGCCAGAACCACATACATAGGCACACGTATCACATTCATAAACATACGTACACATACATAAAACACACGTAACACATACATCATCAGAAGTATCACATATGCTTAGGGTTGGCCAGAACCACATATATGCGTTCACACTGAAACCGCTGCATTCCGGTCAAATGCCACACTTAAGCAAATCACTTACGCATCACATACATGATCAGAAGTATCACAAATGCTAAGGGTTGGCCAGAACCACATACACAGACACACGTATCACATACATAGACACACATACACATACATAAGACACACGTATCACATACATAAGACACATGCATCACATATGCTTAGGGTTGGCCAGAACCACATACACAGGCACACGTATCACATTCATAAACACACGTACACAAACATAGGCACACGTATCACATACATAAGACACATGCATCACACATGCTTAGGGTTGGCCAGAACCACAAACATAGACATATGTATCACATATGCTTAGGGTTGGCCAGAACCACATATATACGGTGTATGTATGGCATTTTTTGCAGAAAAATATCCATCTATAAGGCATTATACATAGGGTTGGCCAGAACCGTATATATACACCGTATATGACCGCATATTTATGATTTCTCTGCCAAAAATACCGTATACACACCGTATATATATGGTTCTGGCCAACCCTAATTATACAGTGTATACCTAAGTACGGTTATGGGCAACCTTATTTATACATGGTACGTAATCAGGACCAAATAAACATAGGGTTGGCCAGAATTATATGTAAACGGTATACGGTGTATGAATAGTAGTTTTGGCAGGGAAATCACCATACATACGGTCATACACGGTGTATACATACGGTTCTGGCCAACCCTGCACATGCTTTGTGTCCACAAAAGCCCAGGGACTTATACATAGGTTTGGCCAGAACCATATATATACGGTGTATATATGGTAGTTTCAGCAAGGAAATCACCATACATACGGTCATATACGGTGCAGATATAGGGTTCTGGCCAACCCTACGTTTATAGATCACGCTGCGCGACGCTGCATTCTTAGTGCATGCCACGCCCAAGGCAGCCCTTGCACAAACATCACACCATACTTGTGTTACACACACACACTCTCATTTCGCGTTTTGAAGACAAAAACGCAATCCTGCGGTGTGATGTCCATTCTCTAATAACAGCAGCCTATATGTGATGAGCCGGCCGCTGCAGATACACGTGAACAGCTACACATTCCCAATCTTATCACAATTGATCATCCCCAAAAGTGCTCCCAAACAAACTCACACTCAAGCATCTCTTTCAACGTCCATGAAAGCACTGACAGCTGCAGCAGCGGCTCCCGCTGTTTGTGAAGAGCGCCCGTGTTTTGCACCACACAGCTCAAGCCACCTGCGTGCACATGTGTGTTTGTTTGTTTGTTTGTTTGTGTGTGTGTGTGTGTGTGTGTGTTTGTGTGTGTGTGCATGCATGTGCCCGTGTTTTGCACCACACAGCTCAAGCCACCTGCGTGCATATGTGTGCACACATTTGTATGTGTGTGCATGCATGTGTATACGCAAGTGTGTGTATGTGTGTTTGCATAGTGTTTATGTAGCACGTATATCAGTGGCCTTAGAACAAGTAGACTGACATAAAAGGGGCAGGAAGTTTAAAACAAACAGGCTTGTCTCAATGCACCCTTTTCGTGGCAAACTATGGTAGACAGCACACACACGCACGCACGCAACCCGCAAATTGTGTATACGTGTATACCCTTCCAAAAGGATCAGAAGATCAAATGCAGAACAAAATGCATGTCCTTCAAATAGCGACGAGGCTGGAAGCAAATTTGAGGCAAGCAGTTCCACATAACACAGCAAGAAATGCCCACAGACTTTCACCTCAGCATCAGACTGCACGCTGTGGTCTTGTGCAGGTGAGCCCCTCCCCCCCACACACACCCCCCCCCAGCTACACCCCCACCCCCACCCACACACAACTTGCAGGTTCTGGCCACTCCTGCACACGCAGCGCTCCAGACCCGTTCATATCTGATCAAATCTTATCAGTTCTTACCGCTTTTAGATCCACTCTGAGGAAATGACGTCGTGACTAGGAACTGCAGGTCACGTGACAGGTGTGATTGTACCTGCACAAGCAAACACATTGGAAGTCACTGCACTCCAAGCGTAGAGTTTCAATGGAGTACAGCGTACAGTACTGCACTTGCACATGCAAGTATGCTGCAAGTGCTACAGTATAGGCATTGATGTAATTTAGTGCTGAGTGACACTGTATACAAAAGTAAGAGTCTACACTGGGAAATACCGGCATGCATTGCAAGGAAAGGCTCTCAACTAGTGCTCACACTAGCCAAAGCCCCACCGATAATTGAATAAAGAGAAACAACAGAGACCGTATATATACACTGTATATGACCGTATATTTGGTGATTTCCCTGCCAAAATCACCATATATACACCGTTCATATACATGGTTCTGGCCAACCCTACATATACGTACATCACAGGGTTGTTCAGTTCGTTTATTTGGGAGCAAGGGTTCGATAAAATTCGTTGAAGTTCTAGAACCCTCGAACTGTTCGAGCAGTTCGATGTGCAATTTCGAAAATGGAGGATTTTGCTGGTTCCTGTGGTCACACTCGTCCAAAACATGCTTTAATTGTTCTAAATACATAAATAAATATGTATTAATCTGTACACAAAAAATCAGAACGTTTGACGGCCATCTAAGGCTTATTCCTTCATTTTTGACTACAATTTTGGACCCAAAAATTCGAAGAAGGGGCATAAAGTTCGACGAACTTTTAATAGCTCTCGAACGGCAATTTTAAATTTTGTTAAAATGCGTGAAAGTTTGCAAACCCGAACTTTTTGACTGAACCCCAAACTGAACAATCCTGCACACACTGTATATGACCATATACTTGGTGATTTCCCTGCCGAAATCACCGTATACACACCGTACACACATGGTTCTGGCCTACCCTACACTTATCCAAACAGGATGCAGAAGTGCAGCTAATACAGCACAGCATTGTACCTCCATCTCTTTGTATGAGCAAATTCAAACAAGCTGCATCTAAAACAGTAAAGTATTGTACTTTAACCTCTTCGTATGAGCAAATCAAAACAAGCTGCAGAAGTGAATCTAACACAGCACAGCATTGTGCCTCAACCTCTTCGTATGAGCAAATCCAAACAACCTGCAGAAGTGCATTTAACACAGCACAGCATTGTACCCCAAGCACTACGAATGAGCGAAAGGTGACTAGGTCTTGAGGAGCACAACCAAAGAAACGTGGCTTCCTTTTGGTGCACCAGTAAGGTTGGCAAAAACCATATATATACAATACTTGTTGCAGCGAATATTTTTTTATCAAATATACATATACATTTCTGGCCAACCCTAGGTGCCAGGTACCAGTATTGCACACTACGTAGCAGCACACATCGCGTCAGCCTATTGAATACGGGCAGTCAGCGTTTGCATGACGTCAGCCTGCTGCCAATTTTATTGAAGCCCTAGGTACTACAGGTGCCAGCATTGCACACTAAGTAGCCGCCCACATCAATGAAGGAATCCAGTCAGCGTTTGCATGACGTCAGCCTGCTGCCGATTTCGGTGAAGCCCTAGGTACCAGGTACCAGCATTGCATACTAAGTAGGCTACTTAAAGTAGCAGCACACATCATACGAAGGAATCCAGTACACACAGGATAACCTGCCCCACCACTGAATTCAAACCCCTCAGCTCACACATTGTGCAGGCAGCTCATTGACCAAGACACATCTGCCTGTCTGTAGTTCCTTAAATAATTCGTGTGCATGTGGAGCTCAGGCCAACCGCATGCGCATAGATACGCGTGCAGGAGCTCTGCCCGCTGAGGATATAGGCAGTACGCGAATTTCCACTGGTCCATTCAGAATTTTGTTGCTTTCAAAATTACATGAACACGCACACACACACACACACACACACACACACACACATACACACACATAAGGCTTTCAAGTCAGCCTGTATGCTCTTTACAGCAGCATCGTCAAAACACACACACACCTTTGTGGGGGCTGCCGTGCTTTCTGGTGGCTTCCTCTCCGACGCCTCCAAAACACTATTGTCCAATGCCACTAAAGGGCACAGACCAAAGGCAGAGAGGCGGACGGACCCGTGCAAGTCGCAGCTAGCTAGGATGCCTAGTGCCTGTGTATATTTTGGCAAGGACAATAAACAATAAACACTATTCAAATAAGCCATGAAGACAGGCGTGAGCAAAGTGGATCGCAGTAGGAGAGGTACCATTTAGGTGCCCAGGTTCTCCTTTTACTTTATCACTTTGGAGGGTGGTGTCCGCTGCGTGGAAAAGGCTAGAAAACAATTGCTTTGGGTGCGTCTGAGCCAAAGTAGCCAGATGGAAACGGGTGAATAGATTGCTGCATTTCATTTGAGTCGGATTGGCCATAATCATATATATAATACAATATATAAACTATATACAATATACACTGTATATGACCGAATATTTGGCAGTCTCCCAGCTGGAAAGCCATGTACACCGTATATACTTATATGCATGGTCTGGCCTACCCTCCGTGTGAGAGTCTGTTCAGCAGAAGTAGTACTACACTGGCACCCTGGAACTTCAGGTGCTCCAGGTAAAAAGGGCTTTTTGTAAGCACTAATGTCTAATGTCCCGCCCCTAGTATCCGCAGAAAGGATGCCACAGGCTTGATACAATCGTGAACCTCAAATTCCATGTGCAAGGTGGGCCACTCACTTGCGCTGGTGTCCTACCCCTAATGCCCGAATCAGGTAAACAATATCACAAACTTCAAACGATTTCAGGCCTCAAATACTTCAGGCGGGGGCCACTCATCAGCGCTGATGCCCTAATCCTCATGCCCAAATAAGCGTAAAAACTGCCACAGGCTTGCAGCAATTGTAAACCTCGAATACTTCAGGCGAAGTGGACCACTCACTTGCGCTGGTGTCCAATCCCCAATATCCATACCATCACAAAAAATGGCCAAGGACTTGCAACATCTAAAAGCCTCAAGTACCTCAGGCGGGGTAGGCCACTCGTTGGATGGTGCGTTTCCCGTGATGTCAAGGTCAACTCCCGCGGCTGCTGTGGCCGCAGCTTTTGGGTTCGGAGAGTTGGGAGGACGGCTGAAGAAACGAGAGTGGCGGTACCGAAATAGCTGCAGAAGCGAAAGGGCGATTTGTTTTTAATGAAACGTTCGTGTTACGAGGAAAGACTGTTGAGGAGTGGGAGCGAGGGGGTGGTTTTGTTGTGCTCGGAGGACTGCATAAATGAATGGATGCGAGGCTTGCGTACTTAATGGGCCGGGTATGTGATGGTTTGACTGAGCTGTGATTTCAGGGTCGGAGAAGGAAGTAAGGAGGGAAAGGGGGCAGCTGACAGAGCAGGAAGGGTGGCTTCGTTTTACCAGGACAGCTGGAAGAACAAACTTGTAATTGGTCAGTCTGTTAGGCAGCAGTTGGTTATTGATCACTGCAAATTTTTGGTTCTTTGCTAGTGGGAATATAAATAATTGGAATTCATCAACCGCGGTCTATCACTTCGTACAAACAATGAGCCAACAGCAACTGCCGTGCTCTTCAGCGATCTGTACACACTTTCACCCCAGGTCAAAGAGAACGGGCTCCGAAGGCGGTGTGCATGGTTGGCTATGATTACACCGAACACATTCATGCAGAGGGCTCCCTGATTGCATGTCTTTTCGAGCACTGTGCATGTTTATATTTCAGACCGTCACGCCAAATACAGTCATGCAGAGGGCTCCCTGATTGCATGTCTTTTCGAGCACTGTGCATGTTTATATTTCAGACCGTCACGCCAAACACAGTCATGCAGAGGGCTCCCTGATTGCACGTCTTTTTTGAGCACTGTGCATATTCATATTTCAGACCGTCACACCGAACACAATCATGCAGAGTGCTCCCTGAGTACATGTCTGTTCAAGCACTGTGCATGACTATATTTCAGACCGGCCCTAGCGATATTTGAGGGCAACAGTATGGTCTGCCGTTCTCAGGCAACATCCACCTTGCCAAGCATTTCGTGGACATTCCAATCTGACACCTAGTCCACCTAGTCCACAAAACCAGCGCATAGCACATCACCCACGTCATTTTCTGCTTACGTCATTTTCTGCTTACTACTGCGTCATTTTCTGCTTACGTCATTTTCTGCTTACTACTGCGTACATACTGGTGTGCATATTGGTGTGTGCCTGCCCATCAAAGCCGCATTATACCCACATCAAGCCGACCACGAGCAGCCAGCCTGGCAAACTCATTGTCCATATATTTACCCTGAAATACACCTAGTCCACCTAGTCCACAAAACCAGCACCCAGCACATCACCCTTTCTGTACTCCGCACCCGTGCGTAGTTAGTGTGAGCCTGCCCATCCGAAGCCGCATCCACCCACGTCAGGCTGACCACAGGGACCCCAGGCGGGTGGGGGCAAGCCTGCTGCATCATCTCACACTTCTCCACATTGTACAGAGCAACAGCTCCGCTCTGGTGCCCTGTGGCGAGGACCTTGCCTGTGAGCGTGTACACAGGCAGTGAAGCATGTGACAGTGCGTGGGGTCCTTTTTGACTATGTGGGGGGCGGCCATATCTGCCAAAAGCGATATATACCAATCTTCCCCACGTGTACAACAGAACAGATCAATAGCTTTGCAGGATGCCGAGTGTAATAGCTTCGCAGGATGCCGAGTGTATTAGCTTCGCAGGATGCCGAGTGTGATGGCGGCCGCCTTGCCGTGTAAAAGGTGGGGGGAAATAGTCAACAGATGTTGCAAGTTGCAACAACTCTGTGAGAACAGACAATGCTGCACTCATGCTGTGTGAGGGATACACGCACACACTCTCTTTCACACGCCTGTGCTTCCAAATATATGTCCAGAAAAGCTGCACGCACACCCTAGGATCCCCTAGGATCGTGCTCCGGTGAGTGTAAGCAGCAGTACAGAGCCCTTTTAGATGCACAGTGGCGCAAGTCAAGCTTAAACATGGTGCTATATATCACAAGCACATTGGACCCACCATCCGGCCTCCAGCACATGGCAGTGACCGGCGAGTCAAGAGAAGCTGTCCATAGTTTCTGCCAGTCCAGGCGGTGGATACTGAGCTGGCTATCGTCAGTGACGAGGGCAAGCAAGTCCATGGTAGGGCACCAGCTGCCGCATACTATCTGCCAATATTGTGTGCAAGGGTCGAGAATGCTTGTGATCTCTTCCTATTTCTCACAGGGAGGAAAGACACATGCGTGTGTTGTGTGTATGTGTGAGTGTGTGTTTTGTGTGTGCGTTTGTGTGTGCGTTTGTGTGTGTTGTGTGTGTGTGTGTGTGTGTGTGTGTGTGAGTGTGTGTGTGTGGTGTGTGTGGTGTGTGTTTGTGTGTGTATGTGTGTGTGTGCGCGCTTGCGTGTGTGTGTATGTGTGTGTATGTGTGTGTGTGTGTGTGTGTGTGTGTGTGTGTGAGTGTGTGTGTGTGTGTGTGTGTGTGTGTGTGTGTGTGTGTGTGTGAATGTGTGTG
>Ga0307947_1001262_pt1 | contig 19764 bp, 24 predicted proteins | sample OrgLakmetagen232_FD_201840 | JGI IMG/M metagenome (GOLD analysis project Ga0307947, IMG submission 201840) | Saline water microbial communities from Organic Lake, Antarctica - #232 | ecosystem: Environmental > Aquatic > Non-marine Saline and Alkaline > Saline | place: Antarctica: Organic Lake...
AGCGCTGCGACTACGCCCTGAGGATTCCTGCCGGGTCAGCTTTGCATGCTGCTACACCTACGCTGGGATTCTGCCTCATGAAGTGCTCGCGGATGCGGGGGCGGGGCACCGCTGCTGAAATCTCGGATTCCTGGCATCTGGCATCGGCATCTGGCATATGGCATCTCGTAAATCTGCCCCTTCCGTCCCATAACAACAACACGATGCCACTCAGGGTCTTTACCAGGAGGCATTATAATGTTCTGGAGGTTGGGGGGACAATTCGTGGTGGTTGGAGGGTGGTTGGTGCAAGCCCAGGGTACCCCCCAAATTAGCAAAAATACGTTTGCGTATTATACGCGTATGTCGTATTATTGGCGTATTAATCCGTATGAGACGTCTTAAAAGTCCGTATGACCCATCCCTGATATATACCGTAGGTTCACGATCACTTCGGGACCACATATTAGTAATTAATTAAAATTTCGAATTTGGTTCGTGAGGGGGTCTGGGGATTAAATTTGAGTTCGAATCCAGTTCGGGCAGCCCCTGTCGGGAATTAATTTGTGAGATCGAGAGCCCCCCACTGTTGGCTGCTGCTGCTGTGCAGGCTGATGGGCAGACTGCCCATTGGCTGCATTGGGAGAATGACAGCTGTGAGTGCTTGCATGCTCAATCAGAGAAGCAACCCTCACTTCCATCTTCACTAACTCTGCGTGGATGCCTCAAAGGAAGGGCCTGAAGGGGCTGTGAGAGGAGGAGGCTTGTTCTTGGAGCAGCATGCATGGACGCCCCTTGGGGACCTCTGCACAGCCGCGCCCCTTGCCTTTATTATGCCTCTGCCAGATCCCTGAGCTGCCTCTCCCTCTGCATGGTCTTTCTGCTAAACGGCCAGCCTCTCAGCGGGACAGGGGCTTGAAGAACAGGGTCAGGGGTTCACAACCAGGGCACGCTGAGAGCTCATTTTTAAAACCACCCTTGAAACCACTTAAAATAATGAAGTTCATCACTTCAAATTCAGTTCGGAGAGGGCCCCGAGGAATAATAAAAAATTTCGTTTTTTGTCAAATAATTATTTGATTTCCGAAGTGATCGTGAACCTACGGTATATATATACACAGCAGGTCTTTTGCAATCGATGCAGGACCATCCTGCAGCAAAAAATAATAAACAGACTGTGCACACCTATATATAGGGTAGGCCGATCAGGAGAGAAAGCTTTTGCTGCACATAAGGTGATCATACTGGAATGAAGTTTTGGCAGACGCATTATGGTTAAGCTGTGCCTCCGTAGCTTTTGGTAGTTTCAGGGAGATGGCTACAAAACTAGGGACACTTACTACTTGCGACGTGTACAAAGGGAGATTTGTTTGAGAAAAGCTCCTTTTGTATAATGATTTTCATGGGCAACACAAAGTCTTTGTCGTGGAAAACCCTCACTGACAGCGCCCCTTTTAACAGTCGAAAAAGAACTTTTTCGGTACTCTGTACTAAATTGGCTTTCTTTTTTTCATGATTGTGGGGAGTTGTTTTCACTGCCTGCGTAAATTTTTCCTTCCTTTCAAGTATCTGTGCCCCTGCGGACACGATTTGCGCTATGAGAGGGGTTTGGGCTTACAAGCAAGGTCTCACAAACAACAAGGGTTGGCCAGAACCGTATGTATGCACCGTATACGACCGTAAATCTGGTGATATCCCTGCCAAAAATACCGTGTGTACACCGTGAAATTTAATGGTTCTGGCCAACCTTACAAACAACGCCTTGCCAGGTGTAAAAGCAACCAAATGAAAAAAAAGTTGTTTGTGTTCTCACCGGTATGGGTCCAGCTTGTTGATGATGGGCTCGGCGTAGGCTGACGGCTCATCTGTGAACAGCACCACCTCGTAATAGCCGCCCATTTCAAACAAAAAGTCCTGCGCGCACATCATGTTGTTTAGCAAAATATAGAATAAGTCATACAAAATAAACAAACCGCGCGTGGCAGAGAGGGGAGGCATCGGCCTCTTGCCATTCCTGTGGTAGACAATCAAACACGCCCTGAGGGTTCTGCTTGAAACATGACGAGAAGGAGACGAACAAATTGCAGTGAGAAGCCAGTTCAAGTAAATGCCCTTTCAAACTGAGAATAGGCAATGGACAATTCACCGCGCCATTTGGGCTGAAATCAGAGAGCACAAGAAGCACTTCAACGATTGGGAGTTGCGTAGTAATACCCTACCAAACCCTTACAGAGCACATCAATTTAAATTGCGTCTCGACTTGCAACAACAATGCACCCTGCAACAACAATGCACAACGCGTGACACCTGCAACAACAATGCACAACGCATTACACCTGCAACAACAATGCGCAACATATCAGCATATCACACCTGCACCCCCGGCCGCTTGAAGACCTTCCAGCCCGCCTGCCTCGTCCACTCTTTGTGCACCAGCAAGTCATCCAAGTCTAGCACCAGCGTCTTTACCCTGTCCATCAATGCGCAAGTACTGACTGAGCTGTTCATGTGCACAAGCAAATCGTACGTACGTGCAGCGGGGCTACAAGGGCACGGTATCTTGTACTTGCCGCAGGTTTGGGCTCAAATGCAAAAAGCACTGAAAAGCAGACAACAATGTAGTCCTCACTAAGATATAAGATACACCCGTCATTCCTACTCCACTCACAACCACTACATAGCCACATTGCGTGTTGTTGACGAAACAAGACTGACTCTGCGTAAATCAACACAGAGCATGTGAGCAAAACCTTGCTGCACGTAAGCGGATGCAATTCGCAGCTCCTTACCTGCCACGCAGCTCCGGGGCCATGTCCGGCAGCAGCTTATGATAGGTAGGGGCGGTATAGCTTTGCACCTGCACCTCTATGGTCTTGCGCACGTTGAGGTACTTGCTGATGGCCAAGCACCACGCCTGCGTGGCTTTGAGCTGCGCGAGGTCTAACAGGGGGCCTGGGATCTCCGCCGTGGCGGCTCTTTCACTGCTACCACTGCTGCTACTACTACTGCTGCTGCTGCTGCTGCTGTTGCTGCTGCTGCTGTTGCTACTTACTGGGACGCTGCTATTGCTGCTGCTATCACTGCTACTGCTCGCTAAGAGGGCGGCTGCATTTGCATCGCAGGTTTCATTGACCATCTTCTCCAGTGCCGGCGTGTCCCTGTACGCCAGGGAGTAGTAGCCTGCAAAGCCTGCCATCCCTGCCAGCGTCAGCATGGTAGCATCCCCCAGCACGCCCATCACGCGGCCGGCAGTGCTGGGAGCTTCGTGCCCTTGCGCAACCTGCTGCTGCTCAGCTACTTTCCTAAGCTTCTGCATGCGGGCCTCAGCAGCCTCAAACAAGGATGACCCCCCCCCGCCTGCTCCTGCATTGCCCATCAAGCTACGTGTCGGGGCCCCAGAAGAGAACCGAGTGTGACACTCCCTCGCTGCAGCTGAGGGCGTAACTGAGCTGCTGCTGGTGAGGTGAGGAGGTGCATGGTGGCCAGCTGAAGCCAACAAGGAGTTGCCAGAAGAAAAGTTGAAGCTCAGCTTGTGAAGAACCCTCCTCATTTGTCAGTTTATCATGTATCTGGGCCAATATTTTAGACAAAGAAAAGGGGAAAAAATAATAGCAACATGTGGGAAATGGGAACTGAGTTTCCAACCAGTTGAGCAAAATGCTCCCCCTCACACTCGCACAAGTAGTAAAGCTCATGGTGATTGCAATTCGAAATTCATTTGAACTCGCTGAAACTCTGTTTTGAATCTGACGCGCTCAAGGCAAAATATATATAATTGTATAATTGTGGGGCCTACCCAAATCGGCAGAGGAGGGTGTCCTCCAACAGGCCAGTAGCAATTGTTTCCGGCCTCTCAGGCCAAAGGCTCTGGCAATTTCAGTATCTACCAGAGAGGGAGCAACCCCCCATCGAGCTGTCCCCCTTCCTCGCACCCGTAAAAACGGTTTCCACTGTGGGACATGGAGAAGCCAAATGAGAAAAGAGAGGAGAAGAGCTTGACCTATGATTTAGGTGTTCAGTACGGGTGAGAGACTTGCATGGCCTGGGCGTGCAAGCATCACGTACGCACCCGCCTCGGTTTTCGCTTTGCCCATCAGGCGCTCATCATTGCACACGAGAGCATGAACAAGGCCATAGCTGTTGTGCATGGCAGAGCCAGGATATGAGGCTCCAGACACAGACGCTGCATCAACCTGTCACTTCTTCCCTGCCTATGCAGATGCATGCTCCTGTGGGTGTTCCTCAGCGCAGCAGTAATCCTGATCAACAAGTATGTGCTGTCCTACTCCGGCTTCCCGTACCCCATCTCCCTCACGTGCTCGCACATGCTCTTCTGCTCCGGGCTTGCAGCAGTGGTTGTGCGCCTGGGCTGGGCTGAGGTGAATGTTTGTGTGCGTGTGTGTGTGTGTGTGTGTGTGTGTGCGCGTGTGTGTGTGTGTGTGTGTGTGCGGGTGTCTGTGTGTGTATGTGTGCGTGTGTGTGTATGAGTGTATGTGTGTGTGTGTGTGTGTGTGTGCGTATGAGTGTGTGTGTATGAGTGTGTGTACGAGTCAGTGTGTGGGTGGGTATGTGTGTGTATGTACGTGTGTGTACGTATATGTGTGCATATTTATGTGTGTGTGCGTGCGTGCGTGCGTGCGTGCGTGTGAGATAATAGGCCTCAAGTGTCACGAGCAACAACAGGCGGAGCCCTGCAAACGCGTCCTTCGTATTCTGCTATCACAGACAATGACCCAGTCAGTCAGTGGCTGATCGTTTCACACGTACATTAATGCTTCACACTTCATGAACAATAATGCTGCACACGTCATGAACATTAATGCTTTACACTTCACATGAACATTAATGCTTCACACTTCACATGCTCTCTCCCTGAACTCTTGGGCCATCCACAGGTCACCCCAATTTCGTCCGAAATGTATATTAGAGGCATCATTCCCATCGGCCTGCTGTTTGCGGGGACCCTTTGGGCTGGCAATGCAGCCTACCTGTACCTGAGTGTGTCCTTCATTCAGATGCTGAAGGTGAGTGCAGGGCTGGTGGTGATCACTAGACCAGGAGTTACCTTCTCTACATACGTCAAGCTTTAGAGTCGATGTGATCCTTTGCTTTACACAAAAGCATGCTTGCATAGTGCTGCACATGCGGGAGGGTTTCAGAAGCACATGCATACAACGTCCTGGTTGCCTCCCCTTTCTCATTGTGCCTGAATTCGTGCAATTCCCCAATGCACATAACGCACATGCTCCCAGTAAGACTTTTGAGGCCGGTGTTAAATAGAGGTAGGTATCCAGACCGGAACCTATGCCATCCAACAAGTCCTTAAGATGACTGCAAGCATTCTCCTCCTTTACACGCCCTTTGTCCTTTCACCCCGTCCCCCACCTTCCACGGCATCCAGGGGTGCAGAGAACTAAGGAACCAAGCCGGATCGATATTCCTGTCGTGATCAAGATTTTTGTGTATAAAGCGTAAATAAATGCTCAAGGCGCTGCCTACTGCTACACCCTGCAGGCCTCCATGCCCGTTGTAGTGTTTTTGGTGGGGGTCGTCTTTGGGACTGAGAATTTCACACTGATGACCGGTTTGAACATGGTGGTGGTGGGCACGGGCATTGCGATAGCTAGCTACGGTGGGTGGAGGCTTTGTAAATGTGGATGGATGTGTGCTTATAGGTGTTTTTTAATGTGTGCGTTTGTGTACGTGTGCTTGCGTGTTTATATATGTTATTTGTGTACGAGTGTGTGTGTGATGTGTGAGTATGTGCACTGATGTTGCAGCAGCAACACACGGCAAGCAAAAAAAGAGGAGCACAAACTGAATCAGAGGATCAAAGGAAACGGAAACAGGGAAGAATATTTCCCTTCGCAGCTGTGCAAAGCCTGTATGTAGCCACTGTATGCAAGTCCTCTCAATTTCATCTTCAATCCTCTCAATCTCTTCTCGAAACTGCTTTGATCTCAAGCGAAATTTGTCTGCGCTTCTCAAAGTTGCCTTAGTCTCATCTTGAAAACTGCTTTGATTGCAGGTGAGATTTTGTTCGTGCCCTTGGGGGTCATCCTCCAGGTGGCCTCCATCTGCACAGAGAGTGTGCGCCTGACACTCGTACAGATCCTGCTCCAAAGGCGAGGAATTAAGGTGGGCTCAATTGTGTGAGGGTGCCACTTGTTAAGAATGTGAGGGTGTTTCAGGGGGAAGCATCAAGGGGGATTGAGGATGTGTTGGAGCGATCGTGTGTTCGTGAAAGTGTGGGATTGTGCTGTGATGGTGGGATTTGGAGGGCTCCAAGGGTCAGAAGGAGAGCTTGAGTTGTGGCAGTGCGGCGGTTGCTTGTGAGAATGTGCTCATGCTCTGTCACAAAATAGCGCACACAAGAGCCAAAGCAGTAAACATTATTTATAATGCAACAGCGAGTAGCTGGAAACGTGCAATAAATTGGTGGTTTGCTATCTCGTTAAGGCAAATAGATTTGCACTTTAGAAGGGAGCAATAATGTCCTTTTTTGCAGTTTTTTGGGTGGGGTTTCACTTTGGGCGAGAGGCCCAGAACCACAGCATCCCTGTCTAATTGGTTGCCCTCCCAGGCAAGCCACAAACTTTTTGCATACCGTATTGCACTTGGTTGTCTTGCGAATAAATAAATAATTATTGAGGCCCCTCGCAATATGGTGCGTTTTAATTATGATTCAACTAATTCTAAAATGTTCATTTAAGCGCGTTGATGAGGCTGCGGGGTGTGTCACTCAACAGCGATGCCGTGGAGGCCGTGAGGGGGCTGTTGTTGCATGGGGGCAACATCAGTGAAGGCTTTGAATGCATATTTTACAATTATGTTTTTCATTTTTTGAGGTGGGGAGGAATCATAATTGAAACCCGCAAGTCAGGTGGAAACAATTAAAAGGTTTTTCCGGACTTCGCAAAACTTTCCAGCGGGGGCGATTCTGGGCTCCGCAAAGGACGCTCATTGCTTTCAGGGGTAACCATCATCATTATGGCTGAGTTGCACCCTGAGAAGCGGACGTGGTTCCACCTTAAGAGCTTCTGAGGCTGACATTGCCCTGAGCAAGCTTGCTAGCATCTGCTGACCAGCAAGTCTTTCCTGCCCCACCTGGATTTTGGGTACCATGCACAGCCTCCTTTGGGGCTTCTTCAGGAGAGAAGCTGAGGGCAGATCTGCTGCTGTCTTAGGTGCAAACTCCTGGAGTACGGTGGTCTTGCATGCAGCAGGCAGCCATCCTTCATCAGCAGCACAAACAGCAGAAGGAGAGGCACCCAGATGAAGGGAGGGAAACCCAGTGATACCCCCAAAAATCGCAAACCGCAAAATCGCAAATCGCAAAATTTCCCAAGGACCAAAGCTATATATGCACGCAATTAATTATCCTACTTATCTGGGCATTTCGCAAAAAATAGGCCTCGTAATACTAAAAGCGCAAAACGGTATACCATACATAGGGTCGGCCAGGGCCGTGTATGGGATTTCTGTATACATAAATGTATTTACCGTATACCGTATAATACCCTAGACTGCAGAAATCGCTGTAATTTACCGTACCTTACCGTACCCACCCCGGTGCCCAATTTTCAATAAAGGTAACCCCGGGAACCCCGGACCCTGTAAATAATTATCTTAGCCTTCCCTGCACCAACCCCGGTGGGCGTTTAGCCCAGCCAGTGCCTGTACAAGTGTGTGTATGTACAATTGTGCACATGCGCGTTTGTGCGTGTGCATGTGTGTTGGTGTTCTTGTGCCTGCATGTACGTGTGTGTCACTGTTGTTTGCGTCACTGTTGTGTGCGTCACTGTGCCTGCACATGTATGTGTGAGCCACCCACCAAACTTTATTTTCGCCAAAACCCGGAAACCCCGGAGCCTCTGAATAAATATATATTTACAATAACGATATCATGCCGGAGGGCAAAAAACGTTATTTACCCGGGTTGAGTACGGTAAGGTACGGTAAAAAAGTAATATACGCCGTATATATACTTGGAAATGTTTGCTGTACACGGTGATACGGGCTGAATGGGAAGGGTTCAGGCCAAGCCTTACCATACAGCCCGTATCACCGATACAGCAAACGTTTCCAACCCCCTCACAGAGTATTGCAACCACTCCCAATAATAGGGAAATTAAAAACGTCTTGCAAAGTTCTTAATGGTGCTAAATAACAAACAACGTTCCTCAGTGTCCCCCTGGTTTTGAATTCTGGTCACAACCGCCAACGTTGCATTTTGATCAAATAATTCTGTGTTTTTCCTTCACAAAGCACGCTTGTTTTTGCGGCTGCCTTTGTTATTTGTGTGCAAATGCTTTCCTTGCTTGGTCAGCAGAGGGGCAAAAGGACCTCGCATAGGCTCAAATGAACTATCATACAGTGTTGCCCCTCTCTTTTTGCTCGCCTAAGGATTTGTTAATCAATTTCTTTAAACTCTCGCACTGCGTGCTTGCAGATTCTCTAGTTGTTCTGACACCGCTCATTTGAACAATTACCGGCAGGGTCAGAGTCTGATTCTTACATACACTTTACAACGCACAAAACACGATTCTACACAACACACACTTTACTACTACACAAAACACCACGCTGCTGTAGATGAGCCCCATCTCCACCCTGTACCACATCGCGCCTTGCTGCTTCGTCTTCCTCGCCCTGCCCTTCACATACATCGAGTTCCCCAAGATGTTGGCGGACCCCAACCTCAATCTCAACATCCCGCTCCTCCTTTTATCTGCCTGCACGGCATTTGGTGAGTGGGATGCTGTTAGTACAGATCAGCCGGCAGTAGAAAGCTCAAATCTGCCTTACAGCATTTGGTGAGCAGGAAACTGCATTAAAAAATACTTGCTGGTTAGGAGGCGTAACCAAAAACTCTAAGAGCCACGTGCAAATTCTTCGGAGTCCTAAAATCCCCCCCCTCCCCCTAAATCCCACTTCTTGACACCCAAAACGAAAAAAAAAGTGTCATTCTGCTCCTTTTTTAAGTGGGTGTTTGCCTGTCAGAAATCAGAAACTATTAACCGTAGAGGCATAAGGCAAAACTGATACGCGCAGGCTCTAGCACTGACCATCTGTCAGTTGGGTACAACCCCAGCTAACACTGTCCTAGGAAGACAGAAGCACCCCCCAAAGCGTATCTGGCCCCCTCGGCCCCCCTTCAAATTTTTAGACCAATCAATAACTTTTTATGTCAGGATTCTGAACAAATAAAATTTTAGTTGGATTGACACATGGCGTCAAAAAGATATGGTACTGGATGCCTCCTGAGCAGGCTTCCGATAAATACTTTTGCCTGCCTGCACAACGTTTGGTGAGGCTATGAGTACAGGTGTTATATGAAGTATAACGGCTACTGGCTACGATACACGTTGCCCAACAATGCTCAAGTTTGAACACTGGCATGTGCTCACAACCTTTAGATGATGTAGTGTGTCACAACATAAATCCGTGCACTGAATTTTTCTACACGCGTCACCCCTTGTGCAGCTCTCAACATAGCGGTATTTCTGCTCATCGGCAAGACCAGCGCCTTAACAATGAACGTAGCCGGTGTCATTAAGGACTGGCTGCTCATCCTTCTCTCTGTTCTCCTGTACGGGTGCGTGCTGAATGAGCTATCCTAGGAACTTGACGTTAGCAGGGCTGAATTAATTCGTTTTTCTATCCTCTCTGTTTGTGAAGAAGAATACTCAGTGAAGTTGCTCAGGGTGCGTTGTTAGAGAGGGATCATATCTAACATGTACACCAACGTGCACACTCCTCAACGTTGCCTTGCTTACACTCCTGTGCGCAGATCGCCTGTCACTGCAACCCAGCTGTGGGGCTACGGCCTGGCCTTCGTCGGAGTTTGTGTGTACAACTATCGCAAGGTGCAAGCGCAGGTCAAGGAGAAGAAGGAGGCATCGAGAGACGAGAAGACATCAGGACTCTTGGGGGAAGGGAATCGGCGTTAACAAACGGATTGATATGATCAGTAGAAAGACGACTGGGTGACTGAAGCAAGACCAGCACTGGTATCTAACTGGCAAAGATAGAAGCGGCTGAGATTTGATGAGGTGACTTTGTATTGTTTGACGCTACGTTCTCTCCGATTCGAACCCTCTGCGATAACTCGAAATTGAGTGAGAGCCAGGATACCATTGTAGCTTTCGCCAAAACTGTGCGATTTATTTTACTAGCGGCACAGTTCTTTTCGCTCCACTACCTTTACGTCTTTATAACCCGCCTTACATTGATTCTGCTTTTCAATTATAGGGTTTTGGGGGATGGCCAACGAATGCTAGTGGTATTGAAATATTCATATAAAATAGAATAACCAAACTTGGCCAGGAGCCGCCAAAACATGGGGCAAAAAACGAAGAAGGGAAAGGGGCGGTTGGACAAGTACTACCACCTTGCCAAGGAGCAAGGGTGAGTTGTGTATGCTCCTACACAAGCACTCACAAACGGCGCATTCACAAACATACAGCGTCTGAATGCATGCACACATGCACGGAGGCCCAAAAGCGAGGAAGCCCCATGTTTGCTCACAAGAATGCCTACGCAATACGCACTAATCCATTAGCCTTGCTCGTACGGCTACCTCGGCTGCACAGTTACCGCTCTCGCGCGGCATTCAAGCTTATCCAGCTCAACCGCAAGTACAGCTTGCTAGGAAATTGCCGTGCCATCTTGGATCTATGTGCTGCCCCTGGAGGATGGCTGCAGGTAAGGGGTACAGTGTGACATACGCAACTGGTCCAGGGTCTGTGTAGTCTGCGTGTGCTACGTACGCACAAGCTGCTTCACACTAACATCCAAAGTTTCACTGTGTTCACCAAAGTACAGACCCTCTCATTGTCAAACAGTGCGCAACGTGAGCCCGCTTGATACAAAGCAATGCATTCTAAGTCACAAAGCCGAAAATATCGAGTGCTACTGGAGCTTGCTTCTTGATACGTGTAGGGCAGCTTGTAATTTTTGCAGCACCTTCATTTCAAGCAGCATCAAAGCACAGCCGCTCAATCATTTTGAATGGAGTATGCACACACACGCACACACACGCGCACACACATGCACACATACACACACACACATGAGCACACATACACACACACGCACATCCAGGTAGCATCCAAGAACATGCCAATGGGCTCTCTGATTGTGGGTGTGGATCTGGTGCCTATCAAACAAATCCACGGCGTGAAAACCATGCTAGGAGACATCACCACACAGGTAAGGTTCTGCGTGTGCCCATGACCATGCGCATGGTGCCGCCTTTCGCAATGTACATAGTAAGGTATGTAGTTGAGATTGCGTACGGTACGAGAGAGCTTCATTCTTTGCTGCATGCTCACGTTTGAAACACCGACATGTCTGTTACAATTTTTGCATGTCAGCGCTCCCTCTCCTGCCTTTGGCTGGACAAAGCCCTCCCTTTGGTGTGCACGCACGTGCACATGCACGCGCCCGCACACAGACACGTACACGCACGCAAACACACACACACATGTATGCACACTCGCGCACATATACACACATACACACACATTCTCTGTTCCAGGCCTGCCGCTCTGGGTTGAAGAAGCTGGCTGGAGGTAGCAGCTTTGATGTGGTGGTGCATGATGGTGCCCCCAACATTGGTGGTGCCTGGTCGCAAGAGGCCTACTCACAGGTGGGGGTCCTGTTAGGTGCTTGAAGAATGTGGAAAGCAGACGTGCGTGGGTTGGTGTGCCTGTGCGTGTTGATGTGCATGATGGTGTCTGAATCCTACCCGTGATTAGTAGGCAGAGGCTTACTCGCAGGTGGGGGCCCTTGCAAAATGTGTGGAAGAAATCGTGAATGGAAAGCGAGTAGCGGTTAGAAATGTGTGCGTGAAAGTGCTGGAAACGTGTGAGGAGCCTAATTGGGTGTGAGGGCGTGTGTTTGCAGTTGGGCCTTTGGTGCTGCTGGTGCTGGTGCTGGTGGTGCTCGTGGTGGTGGTGGTGGTGGTGCTGCTGCTGCTGCTGTTGTTGTTATTGGTGCGGCTGTTGCAGTTGGTTGTGCTGCTGTTGTTGTTGGTGGTGGGGCTGTTGTTGTTGGGGTGCTGCTACTGCTGCTGCTGCTGCTGTTGTTAGTGCTGCTGTTATTGGTATGGCTGCTGCTGCTACTGCTGTTGGTGGTGGTGTTTCTAGTGTCCCTGATGGTGCCTTGCAGGTAAGTTGAGAGGTGTCCATGATTAAGAGAGCGTGGGTGCCATTGTGCGGCCTTGGGCATGAGCATGGGTGCTTAGGAATGCACTGCATGGTGACTCCTGTGTAAGTTTGTGGGTGTGTGTGGGTGTGTGAGTGTGTGTGTGTGTGTTTGAGTGTGTGTTCCTCCTGTGCATGCTGTGCCCAGGCTAAGGAGGCTTGCTCACGGGACTGTCCTTCTGTAGCCGTGCCTAGGAAAGCACAAAACAACGACTCACCCTAAGGCATGCTGTACTGCTGTGTAGGGTGCACTCTTGAGCGCATTGCTCTCTACACAGCAGTACAGCATGCACTAGAGTGAGTCGTTGTGTTGTGCTTTCCTAGGCACGGCTACAAAAGAACAGTCCTGTGAACGAGCCTCCTTTGCCTGGGCACAGCATGCACAGGAGGAACAGAGTACACTCTGAGCTGAGTGCAGTGCTGTCCTTCTGTACTGAGCACACTCTGAGCTCAGTGCGGTGCTGAGCTGCTGAACTCAGACGAAAGAAGCTTGTTTACGAGCCTTTTTCCTGTAGCCATACACTTACTTAGGGAAGCACAACACGACGACCCCTGTTGTGCATGTTGTGCTCAGACCAAGCAGGCTCGTTCACGAGACTCTCCTTTCATAGCCATAACCCATTGCAACGAGATACATCCCGCGCGTGCTGTCCTCAAATACGTAGGCACCTACGATGCTTACCCTTCTGTAGCCATCTCTTGAGGCAAGGGAATATTCCCTTGGATAGGATAATTTCTTTGCTGTCCAGAGGCTGACTTAGCTGTTGCTTGTCAGGGCTGAACATGAGTGCTTCTCCGGAGGTGTAATACACACACACGCACACACACGCACATTTACGGTTTTAGTCACCCAAGTCACCCCGAAACACACACACCTACAGATTTAGTCGCTCAAGCTATCCCAAAACACACACATTTACGGATTTAGTCACCCAAGCCACCTTAAAACACATACACACACCCCTACAGATTTAGTCGCTCAAGCCATCCCAAAACAACACACACACACATTTACGGATTTATTCACCCAAGCCATCTTAACACACACACACACACACACACACACACACACACACACACACACACACCTACAAATTTAGCCGCTCAAGCCATCCCGAAGCACACACACACTTACACACTTACGGATTTAGTCACCCAAGCCATCCCGAAAGACTATAGATAAGGGCAATAGATGTATGTCATTCATATCCACACATCTATGGACAATCACCCAAGCCATCCTGAAAGATAACAGACAAGGACAATAGACGTATGTCACTCATGTGTGCATCTTGGTGTGTGATGTGTGACGGTGCTCCCTACACGCGTGCCACACTGCACGCACTCCATGCCCACAGCACTGCCGTCAACATCATCACCACACGTTATCTTGCCTGCCTGAACATGTGACCTCCCTCCCTGGTGTCTTTAAACTCTGGCGTCGTTAGATGCACCGTTGCTGCACTCCCTGTGTGTAGACGTGGGTAGTTTTTATGCACGACTTTCTTCATTTGCTGTGTTCGTTGACCGCACAAACTGCCCTTGTGCTTGACTTCTTGCAGCTTAGCTTGCCACTGAATTCCTTGGAAAATTACCGTTACCGCAGGCCGTTCGTGTGCTTGGCTCCCTAGCTTGCCACTGATTTCCTTCAAAAATACCTATAATGCAGGCCGCCCTTGTGCTTGACTCCTTGAAGCTTGCCACTGAGTTCCTCGCACCCAAAGGCACTTTCGTGAGCAAGGTGTTCCGCTCCAAGGTGCGTATGAGCTGTATTAAAGTAGGTCGGTGGAATTGTGGAAGTGGAGAGGGTGTGTGGACTTTGTGGGTGTGGGAGGTTGGGTGTGTGGGCGTGTGTGTGTTACATACTGGGTTGAACACTTGATGTGGCGCGTACGAGCATGTGTCTATTTTTGAGCAACTGATCCCTGTATACATGCAACTTTTTGCATCCAATATAAAGTGGCCAGTACGGACGAAGGCTTTCGTCAAAACACACACACACACACACATGCACTCACACACACACACGCACACACACTTGCACACACACACACACACACGCACATGCACACACATGTACACACACGCACGTTCTTGTACGCATGCACCTGCAGGACTACAACGCCCTCCTGTACGCATGCAACCAGCTGTTCACCAAAGTGGAATCCACCAAGCCCACCGCATCACGAAACACGTCTGCTGAGATTTTTGTGGTGTGCCAGGGCTACAAGGCCCCTGCCAAGATTGACCCCCGCTTGCTCGACCCTCGCCACCTGTTCCAGGTGTGCGCGCACTGTGGGGTCAGGGCTTGGGGCCAGGCCATCGTAACTCATATCATAAGCAGGGACAATGCTCCATTCTGACAGGCCACGACCAATTGTTCGTAAATCAAATCAAATCAAATCAAATCAAATTGGGTCAGCCCAGCTCCGGCCTTTGGTGCATATGGGGTTCAGGGTTCAGAGTCAGGGCAGAGATTTTAGATTTAGTTTAAAGGGTTGTTTACATCTTCTTCCAAGTGCGCCATTCCGTGCGTAGAGTTCAAGGCTTGGGTTGCAGGTTAATTCCTGCTCCTGGTCAGCCATTTTGTGCGAAGGGGTTTGGGAATTGCGTGGGTTTGCCACTCACTCCTTGTGCATCATTTCATGCATAAGGGTTCACAAAGCAAGGTCAGAATGTAGCTTGCATCAACCCTGCTTTTAGCACGCACCCTATTGTAATTTCTTCATGATCAACACAACTCATGCATGCAGACATCAGTCGTGCGATATACAAGCGCTATGGCGTGCGAAGCAATGCATGATAGCCATTATTACTGGCTTGATGCCACAGTATTTTTGTGAATAGGTAACTTCCCGCCTTTCTCCTTGACATGCGAGTTCCAGCGTGGAACCTGACAAGTAAGAGTGCCTATTAGAAATGGCAGGTCACTCATGCGCATGCACATAAACACACATTACATTAGCACACACACACATTAGCACACACACACATTAGCACACACACACACACAAATACACACAAGTACACACACACACGCACACGCACACACACAAGTACACACAAGTACACACACGCGCGCGCAGGAGGTGTCTGAGGCCCCCCGAGTGATGGGCCCTGAGGCGCTGTTGCGCCAAAAAGTGAAGCAGCGCCGCCACAGAGGGGGTTACGAGGACGGTGTGTCTACGCTGCGCAAAATTGTGCCTGCTCTTGCATTCCTGGCATCCAGCGCACCGGTGGAGATGCTGGGTCAGGTGTGGATGTGCGCGTGCGTGTGTGTGTGAGTGTGTGTGTGGGTTGTAAGCGCGTGTTTTTATGTGTGCTTGTTTGTGTGTGTTTCTGTGTGTTGTTGTGCATGCACCCATGCTGCCCAAAGCGTTGCTTTTGTACGACATGACGGTATCACACAATATGTGGAATTTTGTGTTATGCATAGGGTTGGCCAAAACCATACATTTATCTGTATATACGGTGTACATACGGTACTTTTAGCAGGGAAATCACCGTACATACGGTCATATACGGTGCAGATATACGGTTCTGGCCAACTTATAACTCATGCATAATGTGTGTAGCCCACACGACGATGCCACAGGCCACATAAGACACAACAACATGAATTACGTGTCTGCTACTTGCGCAGGTCAACCAAATAGTGCTGGATGGGCCTGGCTCTTGGGAGCAGGTGGAGGCACTGCCACATGCCAAGGACATCAAGGAGATGGCACACTTGGTAAGGAACATGTTGTACGGTTTTATGTGCAAGGTTTGTGCGAGATGTATCAATGCAGCAGGTTGTTGCAAGGTGAATGCCATGGACCTCAAGGAGATGGCACACTTGGTAAGGGAAATATTGTACGGTTTCATGTGCAAGATTTGTGCGAGATGTATCAATGCAGCAGGTTGTTGCAAGGTGAATGCTATAGACCTCAAAGAGATGGCACACTTGGTAAGGAAAGTGTTGTACGTTTTTTTGTGCAAGATTTGTGCGAGATATATCTCGTGATGTGGCAGGTTGTTGTAAGGTGGATGCCAAGGACCTCAAGGAAATGGTGCACATGTAGGGTTGGCCAGAACCATACATATACGCTGTATGTACGGTATGTTTGACAGGGAAATCACCAAATATACGGTCATATGCGGTGCATATATACGGTTCTGGCCAACTCTACACACTTGGTATGGAAAATGGTGTATGCCTTTTTGCGCTAGCTTGCAATGCGGCAGGTTGTTGCAAGGCCTGCATGCCTTGGGATTTGAAGAGGTGTCACCGCTTAAAATTAGGATTTATTGTACTTATTTAGTTTTTAGCGTGCATGGTGTGAGGTAATGGCGAGGTGGATGCCGATGGCATCTCGAAAAGCCATGCGCACGCAGTAAGGCCAAATGAACTTGAATGCCATGGACGTCAATAAGTCACGGTAATGTGCACTCAGCGAGGCCAAGTGAACTTAAATGCCATGGACGTCGATGAGTCACGGTAATGCGCACGCAGCAAGGCCAAGTGAACTTAGATGCCATGGACGTCGATGAGTCATGGCAATGCGCACACAGCAAAGCCAAGTGAACTTAGATGCCATGGACGTCGATGAGTCACGGTAATGCGCACGCAGTAAAGTCAAATAAACTTAGATGCCATGGATGTCGATAAGTCATGGCAATGCGCACACAGCAAAGCCGAGTGAACTTGGATGCCATGGACGTCCATAAGTCATGGTAATGCGCACACAGCAAGGCCAAATGACCTGTCGTGTTTGATTGATTTGCTTGCTCAATGCTCAATTTGCTTGCCCGTACTTATAACCTGCACCGCAGTGCCACATGTGCATGCTCCATGAACGAATTGCTTTTTATGAGCAGGCTAGCAGTCATTTCTTGACTGAAGGCCTTTTCTTGCAAACTTGTAAACCTTGTGAGGCACACCATCAAAATGCTAATGCATGTGCACGTGGCATTGCAGGTTCGCCAGCACGCTGCCACCACGCATGAAGTGCGGGCACTGTGCACTGATCTGCAAGTGCTGGGGCGTACTGAGTTCAAGGCTTTGCTCAAGTGGCGTCTGACTCTGCAAAAGGCATTGGCCAAGGAGCTGCGGCAGGTGCTTGCGTGCGTGCGTGTGTGCATGCGAGTACTTTTTCTAGTATATACATACACATATATATATACATATATGAATGTATGGTTTGTGACTTGATCATGGGTGGAGTTGCCACTGTTTCTGAGATCTGTTTTGCTTCCTGGTTTTTCTGCACCCGTATCGTCACCTGTTGTATTGTGTAGTGGCCTGTTATGTAATCCTGTTGAATGAAGATGTTAAGCAGGTCCTCGTCATCTGCCGAGTGTGATAGGCACAAGTACCTGCTAGTCTTCATCCTTAAATTCTCTTTCATATTGCGCAGGCCGCGACTGGAGTAGAGGAAGAGGAGGAGGGCGCAGAAGGGGGCAAGGCCAAGAAAAAGGGGGACAAGGCCGCTGCAGAGGAAGACCCAGGTGTGTGTGGGGGGGGGGTGGGGGGGGGTGTTTGTTCGTGTCCGCCTATTTGAGGCAAGACCGTTTTTGTCTGCCTATTTAGTTTAACTTTGCAAAAGAGCTGGAGGAACAGGTGTCCAGAGTACCCCACATTGTTTGCAAGAGAGCTAGAGGAACAGGTGTCCAGAGCACCCCACATTTTTTGCAAAAGATTACCCCACATTGTTTGCAAGAGAGCTAGAGGAACAGAGAGCAACTTTGCAAGAGAGCTAGAGGAACAGGTGTCCAGAGTACCCCACATTGTTGTGTGGAAGAGAGATGTGTGCCGGCAGGTGTGCTTCAGAACCTTGTGTCTGTCCAGCTGCAAGGAACAAAAGGGAACCAGCTCACAGGAGGAGCAGAAAATGAAAGCTCACAGAAAAAGCAGATGATCAAAGCTCACAGAACGAGCAGAAAATGAAAGCTCACAGAAAAAGCAGATGATCAAAGCTCACAGAACGAGCAGATGATCAAAGCTCACAGAAAAAGCAGATGATCAAAGCTCACAGAAAGAGCAGATGGTCAAGATTGAAAGGCGAGCAGAATAGAGAAAGCGGTGGTGCTATCAGTTCTCTGCAACCATTTGTGCAGATCGCCAATATCAACGCAGCACATAGAAATGCGCAAGTGTCCACGTCTCTCTCTCTCTCTCTCTCTCTTTCACACACACACACACACAACATACACATACAGAGGAGGCCATGCTGCAAGAGATGGCCACTGTGAAGGCCGCGGTGGAGCAGCGTGAGAAGCGAGAGCGCAAGAAGCTTAGGGAGTTGAAGCGCAAGGCGCGCGTGAGGTGTGTCCATGTGTTCTTTCAATGTGTGTGTACGCGTGTGTGTGTGCGTGCATGTGTGACTTAATGTGTGCGCGACACTGTGTGTGTGATCTTGTGTGTATGTAGTTATTTTGTACCTTTATATGAAGCACGCAATGCAGCGTAGTGTAGCTGCCAACAGGAGTTTATTTCATATTTTGTACCCGTACTTGAAGCTCGCAACAAGCGGAGGGAGGTAAATCGAACCTCCCCTTTTGAAGTTACTGCGTCTGCAATTGATGCTGGGTTGCCTGAAAATGAGTGAGTACACTTGTGACACACATTCACACACACGCACACACACACACACCACCTAAACAACAACACACTCCAAATGCGTCTTCACGTCTGTATCCAAGATGCCACGTTTGCAGCTGCAAAAGGCGCATGCTTGCTCATCAGCACACATACACCGCAGCACATACTCACACATACACACACGCAGGGCACTGCAGATGGGCCTGGGCCAAGCAGCCCCCATCGACGACGACCCAGACGGACCGGACAGCATGTTCAATTTGCGCGCCATGACGGGTGACAGCAAAACACTAGCACGCGTGTCAGATGCCCCCGTCATGGGCGACAAGGAGCTGGCAGCACTGGAGGCGGCTGCTTCGTCAGAGGAGGAGGAGGTGAGAAATGCTTGTTGTTTGATGTGATAGGTACGATTAGGCAATTATTCTGGCACGTGTGTCAGGTGCCCCTGTCATTGGCAACAAGGAGCTGGGATGAGATTGATGGGACGTTTGACAGTTTTATGCGAGTTCTCCCACAAAATACTACAAAAACACGCTTATACACACATACACACGCATACACACATACACACATGCTCGTGCAGAGCGAGAGCAACAAAAACATGCATACACACATGCACATATACACACATGCTCATGCAGAGCGAGAGTGACAATGATACACATATATACACACATACACGCATGCTCGTGCAGAGCGAGAGTGACAATGATACGCATACACACATACACACATACACACATGCTTGTGTAGAGTGAGAGCGACGATGAGAGCGAGGATGAGGAAGCAGCGCAGATGCGGCAAGAGATGGAGGCAGAGGAGGCGCTGGAGGACTCATATAGGCATTACCTAGAGCGCAAGGGCCACAGAGAGGATGTCCTGAAGGTGTGTGTTGGAAAGAGAGAGAGAGAGAGAGAGAGAGAGAGAGAGAGAGAGAGAGAGAGAGAGAGAGAGAGAGAGAGAGAGAGAGAGAGAGAGAGAGAGAGAGAGAGA
>Ga0307947_1001267_pt1 | contig 19735 bp, 29 predicted proteins | sample OrgLakmetagen232_FD_201840 | JGI IMG/M metagenome (GOLD analysis project Ga0307947, IMG submission 201840) | Saline water microbial communities from Organic Lake, Antarctica - #232 | ecosystem: Environmental > Aquatic > Non-marine Saline and Alkaline > Saline | place: Antarctica: Organic Lake...
GTGTTTGTGTGTGGGTGTGTGTGTGTGTGGGTGGGTGTGTGTGGGGGGGTGTGGGTGTGTGTGGGTGGGTGTTAAGTGTGTGTGTGTTTGTGTGTGAGTGTGTGTGTGTGTGTGTGTGCGTGTGTGTGTGTGTGTGTGTGTGTGTGTGTGTGTGTGTGTGTGTGTGTGTGTGAAGTGTGTGTGTGTACGTGTGTGCGTGTGTGCTAAAAGTATAGTGTGCAAAAACAAGGCTGAGGCTCATTCACTTGCACCAACGCCACTACTATGAGCCCGAGGCGGAGGAAAAACACATAATGTGACTTCAGGGTTTCACGAACCTCCTTCCCTGCTGTTTTGCTTTGTCAATACTGAGAGATGAGCATTCCCTACTGTTACTGGGAGGAGGGGGTTGAGGACAGAGCCAGACAGGCTAGACCCAGTCTCCTACAAATTCCAGTTCCAGAGCAAAACCGTTGGCATTATTAATAAAAGTATAAGCCATAGCAGCTGATGTAAAGCTTAAAATAGGGTTTCGAGTCAATCAGTTAATTGAGAAATAAAATTCAGGGTCAATCATGCAGAATTTCAGGGTGGGGCATAGTTTCTTGCAACGCCTCGTGCCTGCACTCTCAAGGTCTGCTGCTCAGGGAACCCAGGGAGCCAGCAGCTCAGGAAGTGCCTGTGTCCTGCCTGCTGCCTTCCGCCATTTGACTGGAAGCAGCAGCTCGTTAGACGGATTCCCCTACTTCGATGCCCCAAATGGGTAAGCACGCGCACACATACGCACACACATGTACGCTCGCGACTTCGCACCCCGTACCCCAGCTTGCCTGTGAATAACGCCCACGCAGCTAGTTTAGGAAATTCACAAAGGAAAAGCACCTCCTGCACGCACTGGTAGATGTTGAGGAAGCTCGTGAGTGCGTGCACACATGGCATTCACCTCTGTGTTCGACATTCTCTATTGTCTGTGCAGGCCGGCAGTGACATCTGTACCCATTGAAGAGGAATGGTGAGTGAATTTTGTACACTCATTCGTAAGAAAATAGGGACTGAACGACGCGCATGTACATTCACACGCGCACGAGCATGGACATCCCGACCTTTGTTCACATCTTTGCCAGGTACAACCGGCAACGCAACTTGCTCCCCATTATGGACAAGGTGCCATGGATTCAGCCAGACACCTGGGTGGCGCCAAACGCCGTTGTGACAGGGGATGTGGATATCTATGACAAGGTCTGCCTACAGGGTCACGAGTTCTTTTGTATGCATTGCAATGTTTGTGGGAAAAGTGTGTGTCAGCGTTCCTTTGTTTGCACTCCAGGCATGACTAATGTGCGTAAGTACTCTCCCGCAGGTGGGCATTTTTTTTGGAGCTGTGGTGCGTGGGGACTTGAACAAAATCAGGATTGGGGGCTACTCTGTCATTTTGGACCGTGCAGTGGTGCACGCAGCCAGGTGTGTGAAGAGTAGAAGAAAGTCATAGTGCAAGCACATGTGCGTGAGACCTCTCTTCATCCTCCTCTCACAGACACTGCCCAATGACACTGTTTAATGCAGCACAGGAGTCCCTACACTTCACAGTGCCTGAAAAACACAACCAGTGCTAATTCCACTCGCAGAGCTGTGCCAACGGGCCTGAACGCGGCAACCATCATCGGCGACTACGTGACCGTTGAGCCCTACTGTGTCCTGCGCTCATGCCGCATTGAGCCCAAGGTGCTCATCGGCGCCAGGTCCGTCGTGTGCGAAGGCGCCATCGTGGAGACCGAGTCCATCCTCACCCCAGGCTCAGTTGTGCCCCCTGCCAGGCGCATCCCCTCTGGAGAGCTGTGGGGTGGAAGCCCTGCCAAATTTATCCGCAAGTTGACAGGGAATGAGGTGAGCAAGCACCTCCGCGCACGCACACACACACACACACACACACACACACACACACACACACACACACACACACACACACACACACACACACACACACACACATGCACACTATGGTGCACTTAATGTGTCTGCTATGAGCCCATTTTTGCCCCTCGTTTATGATAGGAAGATCACAACAAACTGTCGATATCTGCCATACTCAGGGCTGGCATATAGTGTCCCACATTACTGCCTCAAATGTTCTCCCTCTCCTCCCCTTGCAGGTCAAGGTCATCACCGACTCGGCCGAGCACTACATAGGGCTAGCAGACATTTTCAAGCGGGAGGAGCTGCCTTTTGGCACGCAGTGGCGTGAAGTGGAGAGCTATAGGGAGAAGCAAGTGGCGTCCAAGGAGTACCAGTGGCTAAACTTTCGAGAACAAAAGTGAGTGCTTGCAGTGCGAGTTTGTACACACCCTGTTGCTTTCAAGCCTGGATCGAATTCAAGATTGAAAAAAGTGTCATCCTTCCACGCAAGGGGTAAAATTGCACCTCTTTCATTAAGGGGGAGGGTCCAGTTTGATACCGAGCGAGTACCATAAAATCCCTCCACCACAGGAATGAAAACAGATTCAATGGGGTTGCAGGCTTGGCCTGTGACCAGCTCCTTATGACAAGAGCATTTGTTGGATACCGTAGAGACGGTATATCACTTCGTACTGCGAACGCTTTTGGCCGCCCCCAATTTACTTGCTGGACCGTTTGCTGAACGCCTCCCACAATGCCAGCAGCCTGTGGTCGATGTTGCGTGATGTCGGGAGCATTTAATTAACCAGTTACAAGGGCCTCGCGAAGCTCGCATTGGGGCTAAATAATGTAATTTAAGCGGGAACAGGCCAGGAAAGCCTAAGCCGCCCCTTAAGTTGGATAAACAGGGGTTCAGAATTCTTCAAGCCTTGGAACAGCAAGTGAGAAGAAGGCAGCAGAGAGAGGGCACGCAGAACATGCAGGGGAAAGGGCAGCACAGGCAGAGTGGGATATAGCAGCAAAGAAGAGAAACCAGGCAGGCCTCCTAAGCTGGCTTCAAGCATAAGCAGCAGGGGGGTCTCTTTTGAAGAGGAGATATTAAGAGGAAGGGCGCCTTCAATCCCTTCAGATGCGCATGCATGCACACGTACACGTGCGCGCGCACACACACACACACATACGCGCACACACACATGCACGGGCGCACGCATACACACACAAGTACACAACGCACGCACACACGTACGTACACAACCGTATACACACGCACGCACGTACACAACGCACGCACACGCGTACGCACGCGCACACACACACACACACACACACACACACATACATGCATGCATGCACAAGTACACAACGCATGCACGCACACATGTACATGCACGCACTCACACATGCACGCGCACGCACGCAAACACACATGCTCACATGCGTGCACGTGCAGCTCAGAGGCCAAAGGCTCTCATAGGCCGCATTGGGGTAAACAATTAGATTGTATGCCCCTCTCATAGGCTCGCATTGGGGTTTGTTGATTGGGTTTTCTCAAACCTCGCATTGGTCACAAGTCTCTACGGTAGTCTCAGGCCTTGAGTCTGCTCATAATTAAAGGGGATTAAAATAAAGGGTACCTTGCAAATTTCCGAAGCCCTTGAATGTTACTTTGTAACGTTACCTGGATGCTGAGAGGCGTGGATTGAGGCATCAAAAACGTGCAGCCTGCACTTCTCGCTGACGTGTTTTTAAACTTCTTGCAGGTATGTGTGTTTTTCTTCCCCGACTGCTGATCCATTACCAAACTGTTTCAGATTTTAAATTGGGACGGGCAGGCGATTTAAATGGTCCCTCTATACTTTTAATGTAGGGAGTGCATCGACACTGTTTATGTTGGTCTGTTACTTTACGCTTGAAGTAACAGACCAAGATGAACAGTGACGATGCGCTCCCTACATTAGAAGTAACTTACTTCAAGTGCAGCCTCGCAATCAGGGCTTTGCAATGATGGTCTGACGATATGGTCCGTCAAAATGCGGTCTGACGGTTGATGCCGTAAATGACGGTGTCAGACGGTACGGTTGACAGTACGGTCCAAAAATCGCAAAAAGGCCAAAAATGGCATTTTGACCCCAACATTTTGGCTCTTTTCTCCTCATTTTTTAATGCTGCAAGTGTGTTGTTGAACAAACGGTATGTGTAGTAATAAAGAGAGAGGAAAAAGAACAACAAATTTTTCCTTCGTTACCAATGTAGCAGCGTGTTGTAAAAGGTATACTCGAGATGTAAAATTAGGAATTGTATTCCTATATGTATCGTTACTAAGCATGGGTAACTAGGGTGTATGACTTTGCCAGCGAGGCTTGACGAGCGTCGTCGCGGGCGAGGCTCGTCAATATAGGCCCTAGTTGGTTGGCATTACGGTTAGAAAACCACTTTCTGGAACTTGCGCGGGTTGAGCCGAAACATTTTCTGGAGTTTACTTATTATTTATAATTGATTATCGTGAAGAAAACGGATTGAAAAGAGGTGTAGGAAGTGTTAGGAGAATCTATGGTGCATTGGCTGGACAGGCATACGCACATCAAATTGGCCGGAAATAAGTTCCATATATTCTAAATAATATTTGATAATATCAAGAAAATATTGTATAAAATTACTGCCCGTTTTGGGGCGTCGAGAAATGAAAAGTCTGACACTTCCCTGAACTAGACTGTGACATCGTGATGTGCCATTTTTCGCGTTTACATTACACAAAAATACTTTATATTATATACAAAAAAGCAGTCGAGTTTCCCCGATTTTTAGGAATTTCCAGGGATTTCCCCCTGATTTTCCCCAAAAAATGGACACCCTAGTTGCCGTCTAGGCTTTGACAGCAGTGACGTCGAGGCTCGACGAGGCTCGACCTCATCGAGCTTCAACTAGAGGCTGGCACACCCTTAATCGTGACATTGACTAGGATTTGAATCCTGGTCTCAACTTTTCACAGCAAAAAAGTAGTTGACGATGGATTACACAGGGAATCACGGTGAACGGTCCCCTGACCGTTTTGACGCTGAGCACCGTCATTTTAGATTCACTGTCATTTTGACGGTCTGACAGCACGAACCGTCAAGCGTGCTGTAATTACGGTGCAAAATGGCTCTGACGGTGTCATTGCACAGCCCTGCTCGCAATGCAACAAATATTGTTTCCAAAAGAATCCTTACCAATTTTTAGCAAAGTGTTTCTTCTCGGCAAGCATGTTCTTACAATCATTTGATTGCAGAAACCCTTTAATTACATACAAGCTTCACACACCTGATTGGCTTTCCAACACAAGGCCTCGCTTGCAGTGCCTGTATCAAACAAATTGATAGTTTCAATTTCAGTGTTTGCACTATCTGCGTTCTTTTTCTTGTTTTCCTTTTTTGAATAGTTTCGGATACATTCCCTCCCGTTACCCATGTCTGCAGGTACCTAATGCGGTTACATGAGGAAGCGGAGCAGCTGGCCAGGATTTCACAAAAGCAATGACGCGGATAGCGATTTACATTATAGCAATATCACCCTGCCTGCCTATCATGCGCATAAATTTATGCTAGCGCTTGAGCTGATGCGACGCGCTGTCGCCTCCACATTTCCTGTCTGGAAGTGGAAAAGCCAGTTGCTGCACTCACGTTATGAGGTCATGAATTAACAGTGCCATAGATAGTTAAAACGGCTTTTATTTTTGGACATCATACTAGAGTGCTCTGTATCTTCTATGCAGCCTCAAAACTCAAGACAGTGTTGCCTGTTTCTTTTTTCTGTTATCAATTTCTTCTGACAAACTGTGCGTTCCTTTTCTGCACGCTATCCTGCATTGTAAATTTATATACAAGGCTCTGATCTGGCGGCCGTGTATTTCACAGCTAGCCAGGCATGTAGAGCAATTGCCCAAACATGTACTGCAACTGGTGCCCCTTTCATTACTAGCGATTGAAGGAGCAAGGTAAGGTTTACTGGTTAAGCCATCAGTCAAAACGTGCGACTGCTAGGCTGCGTATGTAAAACATGTAAAAATTGTGAATTGTTGTTGTAGCACCTACAAAAAAACTTGAAAGGGAAAAAAGGCACAATGCTGTTTGTGACATTGCAGCACTCAATAAAAGCAATCTGTAAACAATCAAGCATCTGCCAGGACCAACCGACCACAATAGATTAAAGAGGGAAAATCATCATTTAAGCGCACATTAAAAACATGGACTGTCACACTGAGGGTACCAAGAATGAGGGAGGCAAAGCAATAACATTTTGCATAAACTCATGTGTGAGGAGCAGCACATGCACAACGAGAGGGTCTGGAACATCAAACATGGTCTGGTTCATCACTCTTTTGCTGCAGGCCCTGCTGCTAGATCAACTCTGAACCAGCACTTGCCTGGCTAAGACTGTAAAAATCATGTATTAGAAAAAGAAAAGAAAAGACTCCGCTGGTAGTGGTGACACAGCCAGCATGATTACGGGAGGGGGTTACTTAGGTGCCCCCACCGTGCAAACTATAAAAATAAAATGAGTGTGGGTCAGGGGGGGTTGTGTGCCGTAGCAGCCAATCCTTGACTGTTGTTGCTTGTGTTATATTGCAGTGCATACTTTGTTTTTATGAGTGCAGATGCATGTCTGATGGAGTGTTCATTCAGTTTGTGTGTCAGTTTTTAAGTCTTATGGTAGTCCAGATTAAGGTCTGCCAGAGGTTTGTCTGTGTGGTCTTTGTAGATAGTCCCCATAGCTCCAACGAGGATCACGTGAAGCTTCTCAAATCCGACTTATTTGACACAAAGACGTATACTATACCACACACACTCTAGTCGGCTGCCGCGCCTCTCCTCCCCAGGGCTGGGAAGTATACTCAACCACCTGGCTGAGCATTGTGTAGTTTACTGAGCTAATTGAATACCGCAATATCAAAACCAGAAAATGCTATCGTCAATAAACTGGCTTCACCAGATTAACGAGACTAGGCAAAACATCCTCAACTGAAAAACCCAACTAACCAAATCACACGATTCGTCCATGCCATTGATTTAGCATGACAAGGTAAACCTCCCACTGGAGTGGATTCAAATTCTTGTCTTGAGCAAGCTGTTGAAAATTCGAGTTGCGGGTGGTTACGCGAGAAGAACACACAGTGCTAGGTAGAAATAGGATAGCGTCAGGACGAGAAGAGGCTTTTAAAGCATGTTCTGTTAGGTTGGGTAGCAACCAAGAGGGCAGTGTTTTGTTGGCAGTGTTTCTCAGATCTAGGCCTTGCTCTGATAGTTTTTCTGCGCTGCCTATGTCAGTGTAGTAGGCAATTTGGTTGGCTCCGCATGGTCTCTTCTGTAGGGCTTGGACAATCAGCAACTTGCCGATTATGGCGTTTTATAATCATGTTCCTCATTTTAGTGTGTTGGCAACCTAAGAGTATGTGAAACGCACTATCAGTGCAAGGGCAGATGGGGCAGTCACCCTACAGAACGCAACAGCAAAACGCTTGTTTATCACCAGTGGTGCGCACTGCCTGCACAAAGAGCTCTGGTACCGTCCTCCTTATAGGCTCCCAGATACATACTTCTTGACGTTCCTCCTGCGAGATGTCATTCGCAGTTTGGCTCGTTTCAGACTTCGTGTCCACACCCTTCGTTTTAAAACAGCAACTTGGAACTCCACCTCTTCCCCTACTTGTGACTTGTGTAAGGCTGATTTTCCTAAAGGAACAATATGGCACAGGCCGAGACCAGTTCTTTTTTACAACCTTACGTTTACTTTACGCTGGCTGATCCAGCAATGCCTATCAGCCCAACATATTTTTTCTCAACATTCTAAAAAGCTTGATCCCCATTGATTTTTCTTCTCCTTTTTGCGGTGGAGGAGCTTTACGGTACTCGGTACCAAAGTGGCTCCTTTTCTTAATTGATGTGGGGAGTGGTTTTGACTGCCTGCGTAGTTTTTTCTTTTGTGCATTTTTTTTCACGGGAAAAAGCACACTGCTGTTCGTGTATATGAAATGCGCTAAGGTAAGGTTACATCGCTATACATGCCTCAAAGAGCATCTTAGCGGAAGCTTGGCAAAAGCCTGAAACCATACCTGGCTAAACAAAGGAAACAGGGGCTAGAGTAAACATGAAACAGATGTATGTAGAAGAGAAAGTGTATAGAGAAAGAGAACGTTGAGGGAGCAAGCAACGACCACCCCTGTGGTCTGCCCAGGCAGGTGAAAGCAAAGCTTTTGTAATAATGTGCAACTTGGTTGTCATCGCAGCCAAAATGCCTGCCCAAGTAACGACCAATCAGAAGGATGGCACTGTTTAGCCTGCCAAGACCTCTCTCTAGGAGCAACAGGAAATTTGGCATAGACGGACAGAGAGCAAAATGTGGCTGCTTAATTAGAAGCCAACATGGGAAGCAACAAAGATGATCAGATCCGACCTCAATTACTACGTAAAAATGGCTGAAGAGTACGAGAAAAGCAATATGTCCACCTCTAGACCCTCCCAGAGGTGAAATGTGTGTACGGCATAGATGGTAAATGCTTCGGCACCATACCCCTCAGCACCTCAGCATTTTACAGGATGCACATAACTCTGCTCGTCACCGAGGCCTGCACGCTCTCAAAAGTCGCAAGACCTCGCAACAGAAATCCATGGACTACTTCATCGACTTTTAATGACAAGCAATAATACCAAGGCTATATGCTCACATTATCGGGCTCTGCCCCCCCTTCCCTTTCGCAACCATGCCATGGTCACAAAAAAAAGAATGGCCTCACCTCTAGACTTTATCCCAGAGCTTCAAGAGTTCCGAACAGCCCACCCAAGAGAGAATTTTTGGTTCCAGCACAGGTACGTTCTCCACATAGTTCACAGAATTCTCCACCCATCTGTCACCCAATGTATGACGATAAGCACATGCTCGAAGTAGTGCAACATGCAACCGCATCTGCCTTGAATAATCAGGAGGCAACCGCTACCTTCCTGCTGCTCCCAAACTGGATGGAATCTAGCACCAGTGCTTTCACTAAAACTGCACTGACAACAAGGATGTTTGCAATATCCTTGGAATTATCCCCAAAAAAAGTGTGCTACATGCCACTCCTCAATCAGCAAAACAAAACATTACCCCTACCAGAAGCAACATGGGGCATACGCATCCTAGTAGTCTAGAACAAAGCTGCCAGGGAGCAACTTAATACAAACAACCCATCTTGGTTAGAGAGATTGAAACAAGACCTATCACCAGCGGCAATCTGGAATTAAAATAACACAGGTACCATACCTTTTCTTGAATCACCAACTGAAAGGATGCTGCCAAGAATGGCAAACATATGTAGGCTTCCCAAAGACTCAAAAAACACAGTTATCAATGCAAACATTGGCGGCACCACCGATACACACTACCAGGTCCCCTTCCATCATATACAACAAAAGTGCTTGCTAGAACTCAGCGCCCCTGGTTGGAAAGAATGGGCCTTCACCGATGGGAGTTGTTTACAACAACAAGAAAGGAAATTGATCTCGGTCTATTGGAGCTGAATTGTACCACCTTCAATCCAACAAAATCACCACAGCAAATCCTGGGCGGACAAGCATCAACACAACCATAAACAGAGCCGATCCAGCAGGAATCGTTGCTGCTCTAATATGTGAACACACCAAAATTGCGACAGACAGTGCTGGTGCCAAACTCCTAGAAACCATCATACACCACATCCAGCAATGTGAACACACCAAAATTGCGACAGACAGTGCTGATGCCAAACTCCTAGAAACCATCATACACCACATCCAGCAATCGATAGGCACCATCCATTTCTACCTGGTTAAGCGCATGCTGGTATCCTAACCTAACCTGGTTAAGCTCATGCTGGCATCCTAACCTAATAAGTGCGCTGATGCCATAGCAAAGTGCTCTGCGGGAAATTAGGTTGGCCATGATATCCACATGAACACTGACGCCCATCCCCACTCATCCATCTTCTGGCCAGCAAGGGTGGAAGACCCTCCCCCAGCTTGCCTACCAGATACTCTCAACACCTGCCAACCAGCAGAAAGGATCTCCATTTTCGAGATCTCGATGCTGTAAAAGCACACACATGCATATCCAACACAGTGACACCTCTGGAGAAACGAAGAATGCCATGCATGCTCTGCCGCACAGATTTGATAAAAGTACAACCGATCGCGAAAGCGTGCCGCTCAGTGCAACCATATAGAAGGCCCACCAATCTGCCCCATCTGCCAGAAGCTAGACGGCACCTACTACATGCTGTCAGGCTGCAGTTATCCCATTATCAAAAAATGTTTATTAACAGGCACAATATTGCTGGACGAATGATTATAAAAGCGATCTAACAAGGCACACAGGGTGCATGCCTGCTAGCACAAGCAGACGTAGGCAGTCGTGAAACAATTGTACAACAAGGCATTATACGCCCTTCAGAAGAGACACGGATAGGATTGATTCCAAGCTGGCTATTACCTTGCATTTTCAATGCGAAACAGCGGCAGAAATTTAGTAAGCCAGATGCAATCATAGTTTCTCCGACCCAGCAACCATACCCCAAAAGAAGCCCAACAAAAACGTATTAAACTAGGTCTGCCAATTATGTAAGAAGAGTTGCCCGTGATAACCTAGCAGATGGCGCTGCCAATTTATAACCCCTGACTATGCAATTAAGAGACATACAACCAAACAAACGTGATATACATCTCATCATAATTAAGTACTGTGTAGACACATCCCCTACTCAACAAGCAGGAAAGTCACGAGAACAACATAAGCTGCTAATGCCTAGCTTACTCAGACACCGCAATTCCCTCTACACCATCCTGCTCGGAGCAACAGGCACCATTTACAGCAGCCACACAAGGAACCCACTCCACAGTCTTGGAGTCACTGGTCTACGTGCCACAGCACTTGTGATAAAATAAAGCTTACATGCAACCAGATCCATGACAAATGACAAACATCATACAGATCCAGATCCGCGACAAACAACATACAGATTTCTAGAAACAAGATATTGAACACAATCCCCCATTATCCATAATATCTGAGCGACATTTTTGGTGGTGTGGAGACTATTCAACTACCTGATCCCCACTGTAAAGCCTCTCTTATTATTTTATTCTCCAGGTGAGATTTTGTTTGTCTATGTATCCACTGGGTGGTGCAGAACAACTATTGCTGCATCCTAATCCGCGCCGGTAGTGTTTACACTATCTGCATTTTTCTTCTTTTCTTATTATGTGCTGGCTGGCTGCTTCCATTAACAGCCAGGAAGCCTACCAATTCTTGCTGCCGGTTGCCCTTATGTGATTTCTTATATACTCTTTGCCACAGCACTCATGACACTTTGATTCACATGGATAGACCTTCAGCCAGACTGTTCGGCTGATCGGCCTGTGACTGATCCTTGCCAGTCAACAAAAAATCCATATGCTCAGACACACAAGAAAGAGGTTTATTATTGCGTTTCAGAGAAAATCATTACTTTACTGAAAAATCACCCGTGAACAGGTAAGATATTTTTTTCTTCTCAGAGCACAAACGCTCACATCAAAAGGGCATGCACTTCATCGTGAATCTGTTTGCAGGCACCACGGTCACACAAAGGAGAGTTCTCATGACCCAAGATGCTGTCTCTACCTTGAAGGTGTGCGCCCTAAGCTTGGAATGGCTAACATCCCGCAGGACATATTCACGAGACGGATCCAAATGCATATATCTTGGAAAATGAAGAGGGACGAGCATATTTTGAGCAAAAGGCAATGCAAAGAGAGGTTAGTGTGTTTTGGGCTAGTATGGTGTGGCCATTTGAAAGTCATTCACCTGCATCTTCGCTTCGTCAGGGCATATTTTCTTCATCAGCGGTGTAACTTGTCTTCTCTCTCTCGCGTTTTTAAGGTTGACATTCTTCCAATTAAATAGAGGTAAATATGTTGCCAAGCTGCTGTTTGTGTCCTGTAGGTTCAATCCCTCAACACCTCTCCACACTGTCCGCAATCTGTAACAGTGAACTCTTGAATAGAATTGGAAGTACGATGACGCACTGCTTGGCTGCACAATTGAATCACAACGCCGCAACCCTTGAAAAGCATTTAGACTTAAGCAGCCCAGCAGAAGGGGTCACGTAAATACTTATTATAACATTAATGCATAATGTATACTCAGATCCGCTATCAGCACCCTGCTCAACGTCTCACTGTTGGACCTGAGCATGCTATTGTGCTGTTATACATCTTGGCAACAGACCTGAATTACCAGTAAAACTGCAGTGATTCGTGTTCACGTTTCTTCAAGACAGCCCAATTCGTGGTGGTATGCTTAACACCCACTGGGTATGCTTAACACCCACCGGCCAGTGCGGATTTGAAGGTTAGGATGAGAGTGTTGGGAGAGACGCTGAGTTGGTGGCCAGCATACTCTGAAAGTTGAGGCAGCAGCGTGGCTTGAAGGTGGATCTCGCATATGTAACCGATGCCCTGGTGGTGATCATGTACAAAAACGAGCACGCCCTTTTGTTTTCCCAAGATCATTGGGTTTGTGAGCTGAGGTAATAATTTCCCGTTCTTTCTGTTTCTATTTACACCTTTTTTAAGGACTTCTCAACTGCTCGCCCCTATTTGCTGCAACAGGTCAATAACCAACCTGTTCAAAATCTCCATTCTCAGCAGAACGCTAGACTTTTCCCCTTTCTTTCTGAACTTCTTCTGGATTTCATTGTGGCTGGCCGAGACCAGTCAGCAGCCGATCAGCCAAACAACTTGGCTGAAGGTCACCCCCCATTGTAACCTGTGTGATGCTGATGATATCCAAGATGAGTAGCATATTGTTTTCCACTGTGTCAATTCCCACGTGATTTCTCTCTGCAGGAAATATGCAGCTTTGTTTCCCCAAACCGGAGCTCACAATGTGTCTACTTTTTAAAGCCAGGACACCAAAAAAGCTTTGTTATTTTCCCATGAACTAACCGCCTTTTATGAGCAGGCTAGCAGTCCCACTCTTGACTCCATTTTTTGTAAATTCGTTTTTAGCAGCCCAACCTTTTTTGCATCAAGTCAACAACCAACTTGTTTATACTTTCCTTTCTCAGTACATTATACTGGACTTTTCTATTAATACCTGATCTGATCTGTTTGTGGCCGGCCAAGACAAGTCAGCCAAACAACCCGGCTGAAGGTCAACTCCCCATTGTAACCCCCCGTAGATCCCAGAGTAAAGTTACAATCAGAGTTGCATTCCTCATACACATACCCAGACTTCAGCACGACTCGACAAAACAACGAGGCAAACAAAATGGCTAAACAGTCCTCAGTGCAAGTGGATGAATTATAAAGAATGCAGTAGCAGGAGAGAATCATTGTCATCAATTCCAACTTACGCAATGATGTTTTCATCTCACAGTATTACTAAACCATGCTGTCATGCTTCATGACGTGGCGTGCACATGTGGGACTGATGTACACTCATTAATTGTTAAAACAAGAACTCTTTCTTGCCTTTTTTACGACGACATTGACACATCCACATAGACAGAATGCCTGAAAAGACTAGCACCACTCCTGCATCAGAAGCTAATGCAAGACAAAATAAATTTTGCAATCTCTCCTGAGAGTGTTGTGTGATGGAAAACCGATGAAAAGGGACCTTTGAACTGAGAAGCTCTGCATGTCTCACACTATCTAAACACGACCACTGAAATGAAAAAATGTTAAGAAGAATTTAAAAGGCTATAACCCCCGCCAGAGCAGAGTATCGCCCACCGTTGTCGTAAACTTGTTCAGGCTCAAAAGCAGTGCTGGGTCAGTAAGACCGCCACCACTGGGAATGCAGATACAGATGGGCGTGCAGCCAGGGACTAGACTGTTTGAATCCTAATCCTAAGGGACTGGACGGATGACACTTTAGTGCTGCGCACACTGTAGCCTTAGTCCCATACAACACAAATTGGCTCGACCTTTATCCTGACAGAGAAAGAGAGAGAGAGGGAGAGAGAGAGAGAGAGATGGATAGATATAACCATTTAGAGCTATGCAGCCAGCAAAAAGAACCCCAATACCAAACACTCCCCGCACCAATCAAACTGTCTGATAATGACCAATGAAATTGAATTTTCTGCAGTTCTCTGCAATCCTCGCAATTCTCCTTCATACTGTGACCCTCTTTCAAAACACCATCTTCATATCATGCCTGCAACAGGCATCGGCAATGCACATAAACACACACACATACAGGGGTCTCTCATGCGCAACTCTGTTTGCGCCACAAGTCTGTGCAAGTATGCAGCCTCGCCACACAATGTAAACAGCAGAGCAAGACAAACCTCATCTTTGTACTGACATACTGAATCTGCATGCTCTGGTCCTGGCGTCAGAACGCGAAGAGCAAAGGCAAAGAACTGTGGGCAGCTGCTCCTTGCAGCCGCATACCAAAAATGCATGGAGAATTACTCCCAGGAAACAGACACTATTTTCCTCTGGTAGTTGCACAGCCCTTTCCGGGTACCCTCTGACTAGTTTGATCGTCTGTCATCAACACAAGGGACATCCTTGTAAGTAATTTGGTGCCAGCACTTGCGTGCACAGCTTTGCCAACTCATCGCTGCTACTGCCAAATCATCGCTGCCACACACACAAATCTGCCTCGCCCTACAGCAAGGGCAGTCATACACCTGCTCAGCCTACAAAGCAGGCTCTCCTAGCAATTCACACACATACGCACACTCACGCACATTTACCAATGATGGTCATGTTCTAAGTTGAGCAGGAGCTCTGCACGTTCAATTCCATAAGTGGCACGCACGCACGCACACTCACACACACACACATTACACAACCTCGCCTTCTGACCAGCCAGTTCTGTGTCCCGGACACAAAAAAGCTCACAAACATTCATCACATCCCAACAAACGCTCTGCTGATGAGCCCAGATGTGCCCCCCCTCTGTACCGCTACCAGATAAATTGTGCGCCAACAACTGTGCAGCACATCAGTATCCAGAGCTCAACCCTCAGCCCAACAGGCCAGCACCAGAAGGACCTGCCGCTGCTTGTGAGGCTAAATCTCCTCACACTCCTCACGCACCCTCCAGACTCGAGGCATTCCTTGCGTCCTTACGACTTGAGGCGTCACAATATCGGAGGCCTCCCATGCGCCCTCAAGATCAAAGCATGAGCCCTGGGAATCTGCTGCTGCGCATCGTGGGACGGCGCCCGGAGTCCAGCATCTCCCTGCCTGCTCGCACCTGCGTGTGCGTGCGTGTGTGTGCATGTGTGTGTGTGTGTGCATGTGTGTGTGTGTGCCTCCTAGCAAAAACAATCTGTTTTGAAGGGCCACGCCATGGCAAAATTTATCAAACAGATTCGACCTCCACTTCCGAATTCCCCAATTTCGAATCGACCAATATTTCAGACCCTAGCTCAAACCCTTAAGTCCATGCTTAGTGCAAAAATCCACACCCGGTGCAAAACCCATACAGAAGGAACCTGAGTCCTTCGGACGAACGTTTGAAAGGTGCTATGGATTGCTTTATAATCGACCAGTTTTGGTACTCATGATTAGTTTCCATTCAAATTGAAGAATGGACAAGCTTTAAAGGCTGAAAGCTTGTCAGAAAGGTGCCAGACCCATTGTTATTTGCGCACGCTAGATCCATCAATGACCTGCACCTTTCGTCACCAGATGCTTTTCATTCTTAGCAACAGCTAAAGCAGCAGCTGCACATACCCTGACATAACATCACCACCAAATACTACCATCCTGTGCATTATAGCACCACCACCAAACATCCTGTGCATTATAGCATCACCACCAAATATCCTGTGCATTATAGCACCACCACCAAATATCCTGTGCATTATAACATCACCATTAAATCCTACCATCCTGTGCATTATAGCATCACCATTAAATCCTACCATCCTGTGCATTGCAGCAGCAGCAGTTACACGTGCCCTCTGACATTACGTGCCATTACTGACATACTGACATACGTGCCATTACTGACATACTGACATTACGTGCCATTACTGACATACTGACATTACGTGCCCTCTGACATACTGACATTACGTGCCATTATTGACATACTGACATTACGTGCCATTACTGACATACTGACATTACGTGCCATTACTGACATATTGACATTACGTGCCCTGACATTACGTGCCATTACTGACATACTGACATTACGTGCCCTCTGACATTACGTGCCATTACTGACATACTGACATTACGTGCCCTGACATTACGTGCCATTACTGACATACTGACATTACTTGCCATTACTGACATTACGTGCCCTCTGACATTACGTGCCATTACTGACATACTGACATTACGTGCCCTGACATTACGTGCCATTACTGACATACTGACATTACGTGCCATTACTGACATTACGTGCCCTCTGACATTACGTGCCATTACTGACATACTGACATTACGTGCCCTGACATTACGTGCCAAGCGCTTATGTTTCAAACTTTAAGATTTGCATCTTGTGCTTCCACCACACTGAGAGAAACTTCAAGTTGGAATCATGTATCGCAAAATATACATACACGAACACGAACACGCACACACACTCACACCCACAGACCCACGACCAAACCAAGGCCCAGGCCCACATCTACATCCACACCCACTGACCCACGTCCACACCCTCACCCACTGACCCATGTCCACACCCACAGACCCACGACCAAACCCACACCACACCCACACCCACATCTACATCTAACATCCACACCCACTGACCCACGTCCACACCCACACCCACAGACCCACAACTAAACCCACACCACACCCACACCCACACCCATACCCAGGCCCAGGCCCACACCCACTGACCCACGTCCACATGTGACCCACACCCACACCCACATGTGCACGCGTCGTACCTTTGCCACCAAGCGCATCTTGTCCATGGCGATGATGCGGCAGCAGCCCCCAATGTCCAGCTCCGTCAGGATGGGGAGGCGCAGGAGAGCACTGACCGCATCATGGGTCAGTGCGGTGCCTCCACACAGAGAGAGCTTGAGCGGCCTCACATCTGCAAGCACACAAGTGTGCATACCTATGCAGGTGCGTGCGAATTTGCAGGCGCAGGTTGTGTGTGTGTGTGTGTGTGTGTTTGTGTGTGTAACAGTTTGCAGGCATTAGGTACGGACTGACACACATGCCACAAAAAAAGAGAGAAAATAACGCTCTGCTGGCAGTGAATTCTCAGCTAGCACAATACTGGAGGAAGACTGCCTAGCTCCCATACAGCCTAGCCGCATAGGTCGCCCACAAGGCCTAGCCGCATAGGTCCCCCACAAGGTCTAGCCGCATAGGTCGCCCACAAGGCCTAGCCGCATAGGTCCCCCACAAGGTCTAGCCGCATAGGTCCCCCACAAGGCCTAGCCGCATAGGTCCCCCACAAGGCAAACCCCCCAGCGATTGCGACAAGGAGGCAAGCATGAGCATTTGAGAGCACAAAGGATACATTCTTCCACATGGGCTAGGGCAGCCTCTCACAGAACCGAACAAGTACGCAACATTTGACAAGAGTCAGACGGCCATGAGAGGCAGGGAGCCCCACTTGCAAGCTCAGCCAGAAGGTGCTCACACCCCACACCCACACACCTATGTAACAAACTTGAGCACGGGTGCAAAGCCTGTGCTAGAGAGCACCACCCGCCAGCTAGGTCAGTTCATCCTCACACCCACACGCCTTTGCAGCAAACTTGAGCACTGATGCAAAGCCTGTGCTAGAGAGCACCACCCGCATCCTCACACCCCACATGCTTTTGTAACAAACTTGGTGGGTGTGAGGATGTACTTACAGTGGGACCCACATGATTTTGTAACAAACTTGGGCAGTAAGAGCACAGCCTGTGCTAAAGAGCACCACCCGCCACTCTTCCTCTTTCCTCACCACCGTAGCCTCCCTCCCCTGCGCACATTCTGGGTTGATGTGACCTAACACACACACTCACACACACACCTGACCGTGCACCCTGAACGTGGCGGATAACTCAAACATCAATGCTAACGTTTTGGACACGTCAGAGCCACCCACCAGAGAGGATGGCACACCACCGTTGGCAGATGCTGTCCACCAATGCCTTGACGCCCTCGTTGTCCACGTGACTGTAGCTACTGCGGCTCAGGGTGGGCTGCTGCTGGTGGATGAAGCTGTCAAGGCGCAGCTCGTACAGGGGCAGCATGCCTGTGTGTATACGTGTGTGTATGTGAGTAGACCTGTGTGTGTACACGTGTGTGTGTGTGTGTGCCTGTGTGCCTGTGTGTGTACATGTGTGGGTGTGTATTGAGTGTGTACATGTGTGAGTGTGTGCGTGCACACCATACAAAAGACCAACAGGTTGCATTTTCCCCGTGTTCACTCATCCCCTCTTTGCTTTGGGACCACGTTTTAGGCAGGTGTTCCCTGCAGCTGAAGACACACTATTTATGCTTTGATACATAACATCCTGGTGGTGGTCTGCATCTACTGCTTGCACATACAACACAGCACACAACAACTTGCTCGTGAACTCACACACATACACACACACACACACACACATGTTTGCAAAGATTCACGCAACCACGCACTCACCATCATTCACCAGGAGCGCGCAACTGGCCTGCACACAGCGTGAAATCTCACAACTACCTCCAGCAGACTCACACTGAAAGGCACACACACACAACAAAAAAACCACCACACACAAACATACACATACACACACCAATGACACGCAGCTGGTCCGCGCACAGCATGAAGTTCTTGATTACAAGCTCCAGCTGTCGCAGCTCCTTCATGTCTGTCAGTGCGCCAAGGCCCTCCTCCAGCATTGGCCTAGAGGACACTTGGTAGCTGACGCGGCGCAGCTTGGGACTGTGTGTATATGCGTGTGTGTGTGCGTGCGTGTATGCGTATGTGCATGTGTAGCAGAATGTATGAGCTGTAGTGCCACAGTGCTGCAGATAGCAAATAAAAGGAGCAGCCCCCACACCGACAACAGAGCACAGAGCAAGTTGCTGACGGAAAAAGGAACATGCAATTGAGTACACAACGTGAATATCACACCGTAAGCCTATTTTTAAGGCGTGTCGGAGAGTACTGAGTGCGCACGTGTTACACGCGTTGCGTGCACGTGCGAGATGAACGACGTGTGTGCAGGCCACCACGCACCAGCACAGCGACGCAGCCTTGAGGTTGCGTGCGGGCCCGTCTATCTCCAGCTCTAACAGGTGAGGGAGCTTGGCTATGATGAGGCGAAAATCCTCGCCCAGGTTCACACCCCGCACGTGTAGCTTGCTGAGGTTCAGGTCGCCCCACGCGCCTGACGCAGCCTGGTGAAAGCAGGGTGACCAGTTGAGGCCAGGCAGGTTGCTGAGGTGGAGGGAGGAAAGCTTGCGGCAGGAGCTGAACAGCCGGGGCAGCGCCTTGCCTGTGTGTGTATGTGCGTGTGTATAAGGTTAAATATATATATATATATATATATTTTTTGTGTATCAGGGCTGTTCTGTTCGGGGTTCAGTCAAAGGTTCGGGTTCGCAAACTTTCACGCATTTTAACTTTAACGAACCCTAAAAATGCTGTTTGTGAGCTAATTAAAATTCGTCGAACTGTAAGCCCCAGGGATGGGTCATACGGACTTCTGAGACGTCCCATACGGTATAATACGCTATTGATATGCAATACGCGTATAATACGTAAACGTATTTTTGCTATTTTGGGGGGTACCCTGGCTTGCACCAACCACCCTCCAACCACCACCAAATTGTCCCCCCAGCCTCCAGAACATTATAATGCCTCCTGGTAAAGACCCTGAGTGGCATCGTGTTGTTGTTATGGGACCGAAGGG
>Ga0307947_1001268_pt1 | contig 19733 bp, 18 predicted proteins | sample OrgLakmetagen232_FD_201840 | JGI IMG/M metagenome (GOLD analysis project Ga0307947, IMG submission 201840) | Saline water microbial communities from Organic Lake, Antarctica - #232 | ecosystem: Environmental > Aquatic > Non-marine Saline and Alkaline > Saline | place: Antarctica: Organic Lake...
CCCCCCCTCCTCGGATCGGACCCATATATATATCAATCAATAGGTTTTAATCTCAGGATTCCGGATATATAATTTTTAATGGGATGGACAGGGGTGTTCCAAAAGTTGTGCTTCTTGCAGCCTCCTGGGCAAATATGAGATTTGTATGCTCGTGATTGCAGCAGTTCTACTTCGGCTTGGCTCCACCAAATGTTGGAGGGGATTTTACACTTGGAAGTGTAAATTCCCCTCCAACATTCGGTTGCACTCGCCTCCAAGAACGCAAGTACTTCTGCAGCAAGCTACCTCCTGCTCATATCCTTGTAATCCTAAAGCTCCTCCACGTCCAATGAGGGAGAGCACGTACACATTGCACGTCGCATGTGCACCAAACAGAGGCCTCGGGCGCTCATTCCAAGATTTGTTGCTGCACACTTGCTCATTCCAAGATCTATAACTGCACTGCTTACAGGATGCATGGAGCACATCACAAATCCCCCTTTGAGGGCAACTACTGCATCGTGTCTGGACTGTGGAACCCGCTTTTAGACGACTCCCGCTTCTTCAGGAGGCTGGAAGACTTTTTCTATGCCACCACAAAGGTTGAGCCCAGGTGCTGGTACCCTCCTGAGGCGGACTGGGCTGAGCAGGAGACCCCTAAAGCTTAAGCGGCAGACAGGAGCGTTAATTACAGCATTGAATAAGAATCAGCTGCTGACGAGAGGTAGAGATGATCGCTCGCCTAGAGGTCGGTAAAACTTGAGTAAGTGCATCTTGGCAGAACTTTGTGTACTTCTATTTTCAGGGTCGACTTGGTTTGAACTCAACGGTTTGTGTTTCATCTTTCGAGTTGTGTTTGCTGAGTGTATTATTGGGAGAGTATCGAGAGTAAGAGGACTTTGATCACGAAGTTGAGTGAGGTGAGTGAGATGTGAGCCGGTAGTCTTTTTGGATGCATGCTTCTAGGTTGCCTAAAATGTTTGCTGCTCTCATGACTGGCACGGCCACATATTTTTCGAATTAGTGAACTGGTTAACGTAAGGAGAGCACAGAGTAACGGCATAAGTGTCAACCCTAAGTGTAAACAGAAAAGAGGTCTTGGCAAATAAAAAAGAGCATGCACTTCGTTCTGATGTTCATCTTCACCAGGACATTGGCCACATACGCGAGAACCATCTTCAAGCCATGCTGCTGCCTGAAGTTGAAACAGAAGAAGCCAGCGTCCAATTTTCTGTAGCCACCAGCCATTCCTTGCCAGCTTGACAGCGATTGAGTAGGAGGGAATTGTACAAGGGGGTTACAAGGGGGTTACAATGGTGGCCTGCAGCCCGAGACTCTGGCTGATAGGCAACTGGTGAAACAAGCTCAACCAGCATCAAGTTGAAACCACGTTTGAGACTAAAGTAAATGTTTGAGCACAGATGGGAAACACCAAAATCAAAACTATGGAGGGAATTGTATTGCCATCCAATGGATTAACTTTCAGATGGCACAACTCAGAAACTACGCCTCAAGCCGAACGATTATTACAGAGTTACAGTTGAACGATCACTAAGACAGATACAAGGTTGACAAAATCTCTTCCAGTCAGATTTAAACACTAGTACCGATACCGATTCTGGTACTTGCACAACAGCATTATCTTAGGAAGGGTTTAAACATGTCCATAGCAACTCATAAGCAACACGAACAATGCAGCCAAGCCGACAAAATGAAAAAGGGCAGGAAAACTGCGTACTATTTTGAATGCACCACAAAGAATGCGTAGGAGTATGTAGCTGTCAGTCAATCATGGCAGTTGAATTGGTCCACTGCGCCACTTGGCCAGTGAATTATAGAATGCAAGAATTGCTGACAACCCTCCCCACATTGCGCAGGGAAATGGAGCCCCTTTGGTATTGAGTAAGCCCTAGAAACAACTAGCGCCATGGTTATCTTTTCAACTTGCGCACCAGCCCTGTCTTACGTGCCCTATTAAGCCGCCTCCATGCGTGCTGCAGGAGTTGATGGTCTTCCCTGCGTGTTTCATGGTGAGGATTCCAATGAACCTGACTTCATTGCTTGTCTGAGTTTAGCACGTCGCGTGCAACAGAAGACAAGGAGTGCCATGATTCAGTTGCCCATTGTTTGCACGCAGACATCTATGTATGTACCAAACCCTGACCACCTGCGTACATGCACACACACAGCTCACCCGACACACACACACACACACACACACACGGCGGCGCACCTATTGCACGCTGCTGAACGGGTTTCCAAGTGGTCTAGCAGACCACGCATCCAATTGCCACCGGGGTCGTGCCTCAACCCCACAAGGGCCAGCACCAGCTCTGCCACCTCACCGGGTCGCAAGGCAGCTAGATCACCTGAAGAGGAGCAAACATAGTAGCAAAGCAGAGGGGGTTGTGGGTTGTATCAATACGTATAAGCACAAATTTGTCTGAGAGGGCCTCCGCCACTCTGCCAGAAGCAGGTCAGCGAGGGTCACACGTGAGATGAGCACAACAAATGCTGCCTACACTAGGCAGCTGAGTGACCTGAGGTGGTACGTAATACATACATTGGTGTATGATAAAATGTTATGTGTTTTACCTGTTGCCCTTACATCAACAAGCGCTGACCTAGTATACATACATTCATATATTCATTGGCCTGCAACCTTCCTGATCCCCATTGAATTTTCCTTTCCTTTTCGCGGTGGAGGAGCTTTACGGTACTCAGTACCAAAATGGCTCCTTTTCCTAATTAATGTGGGGAGTGGTTTTCACTGCCTGCGTAGTTCTTCTTTTCTTTTCTACAGGTGTTGTGTAGATTTGTATGATGGTGATTTCTAGGACATTCGTGTTAGTAGCTTTTCAAGCCTAGGCTTATTGACATGCATGCATGCACGTGTGGGTGTGTGCATGTGCGTGCGTTCCTGTATGTGTGAGTATGCATGCATATGCACGGTTAAGGCAATGCAAAATGAGACGACGTGATGCAGGACAGGTTTGAGAGGGCACAGAGGGGGGACAGGCTGGAAACAGGTGGCTGGTATAGATTAACCATGCTAGAAGATCAACGGTCAGGGCTGTACAGTAAGTTCATTCTTTTTCAGCAACCACCGACTTCACACCTACACACATGCGTACACCCACCCACCCATCCATATACACCTGCACCTAAACACACGCACACACACACAAACCTTAACACCTAACCCCATACCCACAACCAACCTACACCCAAATACACACACATCTACACCTACACCTACACCTGCACCAACACAAACACACACATTCATACGCACTCGACACTACCACCACTTCACTCTCAACTGCACACCTGTGACGTGGTCAAGCAGCCGGTGCACCACTAAACCCGGTGGTAGCAGGAAGCGGTCGTATCGACACGAGCCCTCTCGACACTGTTCTTGCTGTTGCTGCTCTTGTTGCTGCTGCGGTTGCTGGCGCTGTTGCTGCGACTGCTGATGCTGCTGTTTCTTTCGTGAGGCTGCAAGCCCAGGATCCTCACTCGGCTGACTTTGAGCACCACCGACCTCTCCATAGCCAGCTCCTGCTGCCTCCGCATTGGTACTCTTAGTGGTGGTAGCATCAGTGGCAATGGCGGTCTCAGACCGCAGGGCAGCAGCCGCTGCGTCAGCCTCGTCCACAGCCGCTGCCATGCTGCTGTACTTGGCCAAGGCAAGCAGCAGAGCAGCTGCCGGGAGACCAGAGGAAGGGGGGTTCTTTGGGTTGATGAGGGCAGCGTAGAGGCAGGGCCAGAAGCTACTAGGGGGGCGCCAGCCCAGGAGGGACAGGGCGTTGACCAGGCTAGCGACCTGTGGGGTATCAGGGCACAAGGCACGTGTATTACGTGTATGTGTGTGCGCGTGTGTGTGAGTGTGAGCGTGTTTGCGTGGTATGTGTTGTAAGCACTTGTGACGTGCCTCGGTGTATCTGCACTTGCTGATCTCTACACCTCAAAATGCAAGATTGATATGCATGCTTGCGTTGCACGTATGTATATGGCGTTTGGAATGAGTGGCCCAAGCAAACTTTCATCAAATAACACAAGGGGGCAACAAAGGCCCAAATAGGAAATGCTTATCAATGTTCCTAGGGTAACTGCGCCACAACTGGCAAATTGAAAGCCAAGATTTTCAAAGCAGTTGAGCTTGTAAAGTTGATACTGGCAAATAATTGGTAGGAGTGGACGTGACAGAATATTATAAGGTAAGGGACAAATGCCTCATCAGCGGCATGAACCAGACCCTTCAAGCAAAATAAGCTGGACCTGACAGCCAGAGCGTCAAAAAACAGGGTTGTTCAGTTCGAGGTTCAGCCAAAAGCCCGGGTTTGCAAACTTTCACGCATTCTAACAAATTGAAAAGTGCCGTTCGGAGTCAAAGTTCGACGAACTTTTAAAAGTTCGCTGAACTTTACAGCATGCATCTGTCAAATTTGCAAGGGACAGCAGCCCCCCCCAGTTCAGCCCACTCTTTCCTTGCAGCAAAATAATATGTTCAGTGAAATATATATGAAATATGATCTGTAATCTGTATCAGGCCAGGAAGTTTCCTTGGTCTGAAGGCGAGACTCGTCACACATTTCTGAACTGTTAAGATTTGTAAAACGCGGCACTTGCACTGCACCTGAAAAATCTCTTTTTTCTGCTCTACAATGATGACGTGGTCCCATTCCGGCCCCTTTTTTGCCCCTATAATTATTTATAAACATACAGATTTGGAGGTGGGGGGAGGAGCCCAAGGGTCCGTTTCCCAAAATTGCACATTAAACCCTTCGAACAGTTCGAGGATTCTAGAACTTTCACGAACTTTATCAAACCATTGCTCCCCCAAAACGAATTGAACAACCCTATTAAAAAGTTGTATTTCCAGCTTCCAAGGTTTACATGTGATAAATTATATAAATATCGTTGGTGGCATTTTGGGGTGAAATGAGCTCTGAAGCGTGGTGGCTCAAGACGCGCCCCTTTAGTGCCAAACGATGAAGCAGCATACCCGTTCAAGCCAGCAGGGTTGTCTATTCCGTCCAAAGTTCCGTCGATAGTCTAGCTATATGATATGATACCGCAGTAATCCACTTTAAAAAAAGATAATTTGGACTTGTGCCCAGTTGCCCTGTTCTGGAAAGATAACGAGCAATATAAAAAGCAAAACTGCAACCAGGAGCTTGCTGCAAGGGTCTCATGATGCAGTGTGAGCGAGAAGTAATAAAACCCAGGACTGAGCAAATAAATGTGCTGCCAAACAAATCCTCTCTCTCTCTCTCTCTCTCTCTCTCTCTCTCTCTCTCTCTCTATTTCTCTCTCTATTTATTTGGGCGCTTTGCGCGCTTTGCAATGCTATCCACCCGGAACGTTATGTTGTTACAACGGTGGGCGATCTAAGGAACCCCCTCATAAAAGAAGGTCTCAACAGGGAGCCGAGCCCACAGAAATGCCCCAAAACTCGCAAAAGCTCGTGAATAATTTATTCATTTGAATGGCCTTACAAAGCCCAAATGCTAGCAATAATTAATGCTTATTACTTGGGCACCTCGCAACAAGTGGCAGTCGCAATACTTTAGTAGCCAGCACACACGTATCTGGCACTGTCTCACATACATGTACACACACCCACATCAAGTAGCAGCCCCCTCACCTGTGGCACACGCAAAAACCTGAGTCTCGGCTGAAGCATTGCCAGCAGCGTCTGCTGAAGCTGCAGGACAGGGCCGGAGGTGGCAACAGGTATTAAAGCACCACAGCTACTACTAGCGGTGCCTGAGCTAGCTTTGGTGCCTGAGCTACTACTAGCTGTGGTACCTGACCTACTTCTCCTTGTTCCCTTCTTTGGTCTGTTGCTGCTCGTCTGAGGCTCCTTGCTGCAAGATGGAGAGCCACTGCTACTACTGCTTCCAACGCTGCCGTTCATGCTGCTGCTGCTGCTGCTGCTGCTACTGCTGCCGCTGTCGCTGCTGCGGCACCAAGTCCCATCACTGCTACCGCTGCTTTCAACGCCGCTGTTTATGATGCTGCTGCTGCTGCTGCTGTTGCTGTTGCTGCTGCACCTGGTCCCACTGCTGCTACTCTTGTAGGAGGTGCTGACAGGGAGCAGGCCCATGTCCAGTCCAGCGAGGGCATCCACCACGGCAACAATGTCCTGCACACGCAACGTGTGCACGCATCAGACAGAGGCACAAGGAAAGGTATGTTGGGGAAGGATGCAGCTTTGCAAGTGGTGTTATTGAAGCAAAACATCGAATTAGACAAGATACAGCAGTTTTTAGGGTAGATTTTATTAACGAGGTGGAGAGAGGAAAAGCGGTGGCCCAAGCTGCATTCCTTGTGCAACGACTGATGATATAACACACATGTTACAATTGAATGCTTGCAGCTATCATTGTACTTAAACATCTCTTTCGTATTGAGTATAAACAGGCCTTTGTGCACGAGACCCTGTTTACTGGCATGGGAATGAAAACAGCAAATAGGAGCCGTTTCCTTGCTTATTCCGCTGTATCTATCTCCACTTGCCTGGCACTTTGAATCCAGAGGCATTCGATCACTGCAGCTCCAAAAGTGGTATCTTGTCCAGCAGCCCTGCTTACGATCCTGCTTCTTACTAAATCACTTCCCCCCTGACGATCGCACCTTTCCACACACAGGTACGGAAACCCCTCCTTGTCCTCCTCCTTCGCTGTTATCAACGCAAGTGCACTTCCTCAGCACAGAGTCAGGGACCAAGTTCATGTACGTGCATGAAATTGAAGTTGCCATGTCGTACGCTGTACGTGTGATTTTCACTTAACATTACCTCCAGCAGCAAACTACTCATTTGGAACATCTTTAACGGACTGTGTGCCCTATCCCTATACCACCATGTGCCACAAATCACTTAGCATCTCTGTACCTCACCTTTGCGGCCATCCTGTCCAGGAGGGGGTGCGTAGCCAAATCTGCTGCAAGCTGCAGGAGCGCCTTTTTGCTAAGCACGTACCCCATGCCACGCAAGCCGCGCAGGAAATAGCTTACCTTCAAGCACCAAAAAAAAGACATGCTGGCTATGCAGGTCGTATGCGAATTGTTGATTGAGGCTGTACCGGAACATGGTGCAAGCATGAACAAAATAGTTGCAGTTTACAACGGTGTCACAAACACCCTAAGCAAATAAGTCAGGCTATCTGAGCATGTCTGAATATCCCACGTTGAGGACACAATCGATGCTTGTTGCAACTTTGGCTGCACTACTTTCAGGCATGAATCATACAATTTAGGATCAAAAGTGGGTGCGATACCCTTTTCATTATCCGCAATGAAGGACCAAACGAACCCCTTACCCTACAACATAACGTGGCTTTGTTGCCTGTCTGCCTCATTCCTTTTCCTAACCTCGTGCGCAAACTCCTGCCATATTGTGCGTCACTAAACTTGCTGTGTTGCGATGCACATACAATGCTTCAAATGCTTGTCGAGGAATTCCACCCTGAATCACAAGAATTTACGCATACTTTCCAGGCACCTAGTACACGCATCCTTCTTAGCTAGTAGCATAAACTCACTCTGCAGCCAACGGGCTCAGCTTATCAACACACGCACATGTTTACACACCTCTTTGGGCTGCATCCGGTGCAAGGTCCCTTGCCCAGCCCTCAGCACCACGCCAAGCAGACCACACTTGTCATGCACACGAGTCACGCACACGCGTGGCAGGCAGCCCACTACAGCCGCCAAATGTTTGGGGGACAGCTGCTGCGCGTGCGCCGCCACAGCCGCAGCAAGACGCCGGCGGCTGACTGGCGGCGGCACAGCTTTTATACCTGCCAGGGCCCACATCACCTCTGGTAGGTGCTGTGGGCCTAGGGAAGGTATTTGAGAATGCAACGTGGCTAGGGCAGCATCTACCCATGCGGAGGGGAGGATGGGGGACAAGGGGGGCTGCTGCTGCTGCTGCTGCTGCTGTTGCTGTTGTTGCGGCTGATGGGCTTTTAGCGCGGTAATCCGAGGAGCAGCATAGGAGGGCTGTGGACTGTGGTGCTGTGGTGATGCTCGTGGCATGGTCTGAGGAACTGACACCAACATTGGAGAAGGAAATGGCTGGTCGGAGGGCAAGGGGGGTTGTGCAGAAAAGGGATGCGGTGCAAAGGGAGGCATATGTCCAATGCTGTGTGGTGGGGGTAATGCAGGACTCCCTTGCAGGCTGATGGCGGCGGGAGGAGTCAAGGGTGCTTGCTGCATGAAAGCTGGGGGCAGCAAAGGCTGTGGTACGGGCTGCTGCTGTCGTGGTGGTGGGGGGGAAGGAGTTTGTGGAGGAGCGTGTGAAGAGGGTGGGGGCACGTTTGCACGCCGCCACCTCCCCCTTACCCTTTGAGGGTGGGAAGGCAGCGCTGCAGACAGCCCACTAGGTGCGCTGTGCTTTTCTGGTGCAGTGTCAGTATTATGGGACCAAGCCTGCTGCTGGCCCCCATGTTGTCGTGAGTGACTCTGGTCAGCACCCTGTGGCTGGTCGTGGCTCTGCTGCTGCTGTTGGAGCACCACTTCAATTGGCAGGGGTAGGGGTTGCTGTTGTTGTTGTTGCTGCTGCTGATGATGATGAGTTTGGTGAGGCTGATATTCGGGCGTACCTTGCTGTAGTGCGGCATGCTGCTGCTGCTGCTGCTGCTGCTGCTGCTGCTGCTGAAGCTGGTGTTGTATCTGCTGTTTGGGATCACCTTGCTGTGGCGAGGCACGCTGCTGCATCTGCGACAAGCTTGCCAAAGCCCACAGCAGCTTAGACAATGCGTCCACGTCAAAGCCCCCTTGCTGCTGTTGTTGTTGGAGCTGCTGCTGCTGCTGCTGTTGCTGCTGCTGCTGGTCCAGCTGCTGCTGCTGCTGCTCCAACAGGAGCCTGAGCGGGAGTGCTGGTGGTTTCCGCTGCTGCTGCTGCTCCTGCTGTTGCTGTTGCTGCTGCTGGTGCTGCTCGTGCGCCCTGTCCAGCGCATCCTCCCGCTCCTGCTGCTGCTGCAGCACGGCCTGCTGACACAGCTGCTGGTGCTGCAGGGCCTGACGGTGCAACACACGACCTGTGGCAGCGAAGAAAGCTGTCAGCCACCCTTGGGGGGGAACGTACCTGCATTATTAAGGCATACAGTTATGGTCAAAAGTCCCTGAGGTGTAGACACTTCGTCTTTGTGTGGTCGTAGGTTGGGATGTGCAAAGGTTTGGAGATGCAAATGGCGGACCCAGAGCCGATATTTTTTGCATACCCTACTACGTTTAGCCTACAATTTCTTCCTGCAGTCACACACCAGCTGGGCCCTGTAAAAGCAAAGGCGGCACTTTTTGTCCCTCTCACGTGTGTATGTGCAGCAGCAAGGGGCAGCGAAGGTGCTGTGTCATGTAGCTGAAGCAAGAGAGCACCTTTTCTCGGTTCAGCGAGGCCAGGCAAATAGGATGATAAGATGGGCACCTCCACTTCTCCCCTGCTTGTTCCTATTGCGTTCAACAGACCGTATCGAAAATACAGTAAGAAAAATACTAATCCGTTTCCCCACTTTGCTGCAGCAGCCATTCCCCCCACTCTGCATCCTTTCCACACACCTGAGCTTTGCCAGGGCCCACAACATATCTGTAGACTCAGCAGGGGTAGCCCAAGGAAGGCCTTCCAGTGCAAGACCCACCTGCAGTTGAACGTTACGCACACGTAGCATTGAGCGAGTGAAAGCTTGAGAAGGATGCGCATATGCTTAATGTTCAGTTATCTAGGAGAGATCCTGAACGGCAAGGGCAGCTTGTGCGCAGCGGTGCCTCCTCCTAGTACAGACAAGCCACGCACGGAATCATCTTTGTTGTGTTCCAATGAGAGCCATTTGATGCAAGATAGTGCAAGGGGGCCTCGTCAGGAAGCTCACAGAAAGTCTCGAGATTACTCTCTGGTTTCGGAGAATCTTGCACGTACCATTGCGCTTGTCAGAAGCTTCGGGTAGTCACACGCCACATAACACACACACACACGCACACGTATGAAGACTTGCAAGCATGCACACACATGCACAGACACACACACACACTCACCAGCTGGTGCATGACATGTGGAGGAGGTCGATAGCACAGCAGCACGCACGCCAGCATGGTTGCGTTCACATCGGCAAGCAGGCGGCTCGCAGAAGCCCTATCATGACGCGGATGCTGCTGCTGTTCCTGCTGCTGATGCCTCCCGCCCCCCTTGGCATTGGTAATTAATGCATCGATCACCTGCCCTATCCACGCATCTTCTGGCCGCACGCCCAATCTGGCGGTGGCCGTCAAGACATTAGCCGCGCTCCAGCCGGATAGCAGGCCAGGGCTGGTCGTGCGTGTGGGGGCAGTCCCTACAGCACAGCCCTGTGTCTCTTCACTGCGCATACCTTTTTTCCCCCCTGCGCGCAATAGATGAGTGTGTCTGTCTTTATGAGTGTGTGTGCTTGCGTCTGTGTTTGCACTGCGCATGTGTGTGTGTGTGTCTGCGTGTGTGGACATGCACGTGCACGTGCCCGCACGTGCATAAATTTGTGCACAACTCCTCCTCTGCCTACCCAGCCTCCCTCTCAAAACCCCCTCTGCAGCCCACACCGTGTACAGTTCCTTGCAAGGGCCCACCCCACGCTGGCTCTCCTTGGCAGGCAGGCTTGTCCCCACCCCCCAGGACCGCGCTGAGCAGTGCAGCCAGGAGGGGCGCCTCAGGCTGCCATCCCAGCTGAGACATGCCCCACAGTACTGCAGACACGTGAGCTATGTCCAGGGCAGGCAGGGCACGTGTCAGAGCGGCAGAGCAGGCACGCTGCCAGCTGGCGAGCCCGTGGGGGTCCTCTGCGACGGAAGGCACGCTGCTGCTGTCGCTAGTTCTGCAGCTGCTGCTATAACTGTTTGTACAACTGCTGCTGCTGCTGCTGCTGCTGCTGCTGTCTCTACTGACTGCATCATGCCTGCTTGCTGCCTGAAATATGCCTGGCACACCACGAATCGTGGTCGCCAGCTCCAGGGGCGCCATTACCCCTAGGAGGGCCTGCGCGGCCTGAATGTAGCACACTGCCCAGGCACTGTTGGGCTCTGCCTCCAGCACGCACAGAGCGTGCGCCCAGTTGGCCACTTCCATGGGCTTCATCTGAAGGTTGGCAAGGTGTAGGACACGTGCCGGGGTGGCCATCAAGCGAGCAGATATGCGCACTGTGTCTACATGTGTAAATGCGTGCCTTTTATTCATAGAAGGCGCTACAACTCAAAAGTTTGGCCTTTAGGTGTGGAAGCAGAACCGTCTGTTCCAACAAAGAGCAACAACCTCAGGTGTGGTTTGCGCATGTTTTCCTTGCACTGCTTCTGAGTATCCGTCCTATTTGCTGCACGCTGCAGAGGACAAAAGCACAGACGCGTGCACAAGCAGTTGAGGCACAGGATGTCACAATACACAGGTGCACAGATTCGTGCAGTGAGTGAGCACAGCATGTCGTGCCAAACTCTCACCTGAGGTAGTAGGGGCTGTGAGGCTTGAAACGCAAGGCCCATCCATTTTTCCCCTGGATCTTGGCCAGCTAGTGCACACGCGTACACCACATTCACCATGTCTTGCATGGTGAGGTGCGACGGTGGCAGAGCAGGCTGTGGCTGCTGCGTATGATGGGACTCCGCTGGGTTGGCCCCTTCCTGTTGGCGCTGTGGCGGTGCTGCCCTTCCAAGGTCCTGCGAGGACTGAGAGGCAGCCCACTGCTGGGTGCTATGCTGTGCCTCTTGACCTAGGGCTTCCTGTACTCGTTGCCCATGTGCGGCCAGCAGGGCCTGCCAGCTGCGTGCCTGCACGCCCGTATGTCTACCTCCCCCCCACGCCCGCACCCCGCCTGCTGCACGTGCACCAGCACCCGTAACCACAGGGGGTAGCGGCCGTTGTGCCCTCCGTGCCCCAGATCCTTGTCGATACTGCCCTTGCACAGCCCCGTGCATGCCCAGCCGCGCGCACGCCCACAAGATGTTGGCCACCTGGCGTATGGACATGGCCTGCAGCTGCGGTGGCTGCACCACCTGACCCAACAAACTCATGCACCAGGTTTGCAGCCGTGCGTCCGAGCTGGGGTCTGCACCTAGCTGAGCCAGGTGCGTCAGGGTTGCAGCCAGGTGGATGTGATTGATGATTGGGGCTTCTAGATTCAAGGAGTGGGGTTGTGCTGTTCCCAATTCCTGTGCCAACTCCTCACCACTACGTCCTTCCCCCTGCAGAGGCTGTTGCTGCATGGTAGATGTGGCGGGGGTGCAATGAAGACTGTTGATGTCGGGGGTGGCTGATGGAGTGAGTTGATGGATTGAGGAGAGAGAGGGAGCCTCCTGCAGTTTGCTGGTGCTGGGAATAGCGCTGCCATCTGCGATGGTGCTGCCGTTGGGGGGAGAGTGGGCTTGCACAAGGTGAAAGAGCTTCTCCCAGCGCTTGCATTCTTTGATGGCATGCATCAGGTGCCGAGCGGATGTGCATCGCTCTAGATCCTCGCTGTCCTGCTTGGCCGATCCCAGCAGCCACATAGCTTGCATGCTGGCAGCATCGGTCTTGTCACCCTTTGCTGTTGCAGCCCGCAGTAGCACAGACTTAGTGATTGCAGGAGGTGCTGGGCTGCTAAGCGATGTAAGTGGGCTGCTTGTCAGGTGGAATGGGATGTGGACTCGCGTGTGCCACCCACTGCCAGCCCATTGCCTGCACCAAAGCCACGTAAGTAACCTCAGTCATCTCATCTCGTGACTTATCGTGCTGTGTACTATGATTGCTGCTTGCACGCATACGATGCATACATGTGTATGTATCTATGTATATGTGTGTATATGTGTTTGCGTGTGCTGTGTGGTGTGCTGTGTGCGTAGGTGGTGTGCGTATGTGCATGCAAATGTGTGTGTGTATGTGTGTGTACGCACGCGCGTGTATGTGTGTGTGTGTGCGTGTGTGTGTGTGTGTGTGTGTGTGTGTGTGTGTGTGTGTGTGTGTATGTGTATGCAAATGTGTGTGTGTACACGCGTGTGTTTGCGTGTGTGTGTATATGTGTGTGAAAATATACCTGCTTGCATGCTCAACGATCATGCCGGTCCCTGCATTTGTATTTTTTATAAAAAATACATTGGGCGGTAATTTAAATAATAAAATGAATGCATCATGGCTACAAGCTCCGGAGTTAATACTTGAACACCTTAAAATCCCACAGTTATGCTCAAGGTGCGGGCTCAAGTCATACACACTCACTCACCCACTGGCGTACACACTCGCACACCCACTGGCGTACACACTCGCACACATTCGCACACGCAAGCGCATACACACACACGCACACACTCACTCGCACACACACACACACATGCACACACACGTAAAAAATCACTCACGTACACGCACAACACACACAAACACTTACAGAAATACATGCACGCACACACACACACACATGCACACACACGTAAATAATCACTCACGTACACGCACAACACACACACACAAACACTTGCAGAAATACATGCACGCACACACACACACACACACACACACACACACACACACACACACACACACACACACACACACACACACACACAAACACAAACACAAAAAAAAACACACACACACACACACACACACACACACACACACACACACACACACACACACACACACACACACACACAAACACTTACAGAAATACATGCACGCACACACACACACAAACACTTACAGAAATACATGCACGCACACACACACACAAACACACACACATGCACACATACACATACACCAACTCTGTATATGTGGTTGCTCAGGGTACTCTGTGCTATCAGACATACACAAATTTACACACACACGTGCACACACATGCGGATACATGTGAACACGTACGCTCAAACTCAGACACGTTCACACTGGTGTACACACGCACACACATAGAAACAGACACGCAGACACATACACACGCGCACAAACTCACACACGCATGCACACACATACACACATACACGCACGCGCGCACACACACACACTCTCTCTCACTCGGCGCGCGCACACACACACACACACACACACACACAAATACGCTTACACACACACTCAACTCAGGGATTTGAGTGTTTTGGGCACCCCTTTAGTGCTGTCGGACGGTTCTTTGACGCCTCAGGGATGTGGAGTGCTGGCTGGTATGTTTTTGTCAAAGGTCTTGCATGGCACTTTTTTTACACTGACTGATCGCACACTGACGGTTCATGCAAGTGCCCCTGATCCTGCATTGTACGCCTCAAGATTTGCTTGTTCGTGTACTTGCCATTTCCCTGTATGTGCGCTAGCTCACGAATGCATGTACAATTATGCATATGCGCACACGTACACTTGCACAAACACATACACACACATACGCAAGGCACGTGATGTTCTTATATACAGAGCTTTGCTAATTCGCAGAGCCATGCATGCTTGTAAACCGGTGCATGCAGGATTGCATATCAATAAGTAATGCATGTACACGCACATTCGTTGCTGACACACACATACACATCACACCACACACATGCGCATCAAATGACTGAGGTTGGCCAGGATCATATATATACAGTTTATGTACGGTATTCTTGGCAGGGATTTCATAAACTATACGGTCATATACGGTATACGGTGTATGCACGTCTATTATGCATTAATAGCAAGCATATGCGATATGCGATACAACTACTCGCTCCCTGTGCTGTGCTGCAAGTAGAATCTTTCATTTTTCGTAGTACCTAAACAGTTCTGACCATCCCTAAAGTGACTAAGCGATAATTTCTTGCCTTCCAACAGGTCTTATTAGTGCTGTCATCTGTTTTATAACTTACAAGGGGTCACGGGCCCTGACGCCTGGGCTTTCCAAGGTGTATAAGGACCTCAACTTGGAAGACCGACGCAACTGGGACACTCGGTACGATTGGTGTGCTTAATGCGAGCTTTGATTCTCTGCCTTGAGAGGGATGGTTGTGTATGTGGGTGGGTGGGAGTGTGGGTGTCTATGTATGTGTGAGTGTGTGTGTACATGTTTATGCGTGTATGTGTGTTTGTGTGTGTGTGTGTGTTTGTGTGGTGAGTGTGTGGTCGTGGGGGTATTTTGTATGTGTCTGTGTGTGTGTGTGTGTGTGCGCATGTGCTGTCTGCACTTGCTGTCAAATTCCCTCTTATGGTTCCTTTATACTGAATCATCTTCTCCTTGCCGTATTTGCAGCTACTCCTCAAATTTCCACGCCATAGCATGCGTCTACTTTGCCTTCCGCCTGCTGTACCAGAGCGACCTCTTCTGGAGAGTGAGTGGGTTTTGCGTAATTTCAGCACTAGTGCAACCCATGCTGCCATCCTTGGATTGTGTGGTGTATGTTTTTATACAGTATAAAGTATAATGCTACAAATATAACACTGGTAATTGCATCAAAATGGGTTTTTGTGCATGCTACTGTTGCAGATCTTCGATTTTCTCGCCTCTTAGTGCGATCCGCCTGGAGAAAAAGCCTGAATTACACACATATACACATACTCACATGCACGCACAAACTTACGCACGTGCAAAAGCAAGAGCGCACATTCAAACGCACACATATATCATATATACACACGTGCAAACACTGTGATTTCTTGCTTCTACCACTTCCATCTCACCACCATCTCTGCTCTTTCCTCTGCCTGAATTATTACTGCACGTACTATCACTTCTCACGCCACCAATGCCCACTGCACTGCCCCACTCAGGACGGGCCGGTGCCTATGATTCTGCGGACCTCCTGCGGGACATACATGGCCTTGGGCATCTCCACCGGCTACTTTGTGACGGACTTCATAACATGCCTCAAATACAACGTGTGTCCCTTTTAAAATTTTAGCCTACTCAGAGCAGGAAAAATGCAGTGTTGTGGGGGCCTGCTTCTTAAGAAGGGAGCATCTTGTTCATGTCAAACTCCAATGTGGACTGCTTTGCTTACGGCAGGCTTGTGTTAAGGCTCGTGCGCAATCTGTGCACACCTGCTCCCCTTTCCATCTTAGTGTAATCACAGTCTTAGTGTACTAGGAGGAAGCAATGGTGTAATTGCTCTACCGAATGGAAAAGCTAGGGCACAGGCTTTTATGAGCACGAACGAGTATGTCTTTGTCTGCGTGCGTTTGTGCAGCTGTGCATCCTTGCTTGTGGGTTTAGCCTTTGTGGTGCGCCCACTGCCCCTATGCAAAATTAGCTGACCTGTGCTATGTGCGCTCACTCGTGCAATGATCTCTCACTCACATCACAGATGGGAGGAACAGAAATGGTCCTGCATCATTTAGGCTCTCTGCTGTCCGTAGCAACCGCAATGTGGACGGGGGACGGTCACATGCACACGCTGTGGATGCTGTCGACAGAGTTCACGACACCCCTCATAAACAACCGATGGTGGCTGGACAAGATGGTGGGTACCTGTATTAGGAGGATATGGGTTAGGCCATGATTTGCCAAGTCCCAATTCCTGCCTATTTTTAACAACCCAAGCGATTTGAAGATTACGTTGTTTGTCAATGTCGCAGGGCATGAAGTCCAGTGCACTGTACGTCATCAATGGCCTCAGCATTGTGGTCTGGTGAGTGCTTTAGTATTTGCCGTAACATGAACCAGTATTTTTTTAAGGATTATGGAAAACCTCGATTTCATGTCACCCCCCAATCTGGGATTTCGAGGAACCATGTTATTATATCTTTTTTCTTTTGCTGCCTCATCACGCCGGGAGGCCTGTGGCCTCACAGCATTTGATGTTAAGTAAGTCAACTGTAAGTTGTGAGGAAGGATTTGCATTAACACAAGAAAGTTTGTCTGTAAATGCAATTTGGGCAAACTGTCCATTCTAAGTTGTTCATTGTCTATTTAAACCCACGGCGCTTCTTAGCGCTGAGCCACTCCAAGATGGCCTGTGGATATGGGAAGGTCTCTACACTGAGCTCTTAGACCCTCGTGCGCAGCGCGTCAAGTGCTGTGCATGTAGCCTGTTGCGCTGGGGGTTGCAGATGTACTCGAGCGTGCTGAACATACACATCCTCCACTGACCCTGGCACCATAACCATCACCAACTCTGCTACCTTAACCCACTCCCCAAACCTATCCCGCGCCCCTGAGCGCGTGGCTTCCCCCCAAAACTCTTTGGCTAAGAGAGGGGTGGGAGGGGGGGATGTGCTGATTGTAGCTCATTATGAGACTCACCGCTGCTGCTTGCTGCTGCAGGGTTTGCATCCTATTGTTTGTAAGAACTGTTGTGGGCCCATGGGCCCCTAAGTACTTCCCAACACTTTTTCCCCTGGCAACCTAGGGCTTTTTCATGGGGGTTTAACATGGCAATTAAAAGTTCGGGAATTGTTTGGAATTTTTTTGTGTGTGAGGGCCTTCGAAAGCCCTTTCAGGGCCTCAGATCCGATATACACAGGGGCTCCTCAACACCCCCAAAACCTTAATTTCGTCTCGATTTCAAAATTTCCAAACCCATATTGATGATATGTAGGGTTGGTCAGAACCGTATAATATACACCGTCAATGACCGTTTATTTGGTGATTCTCCTGCCGAAAATACTGTACATTCACCGTATATACCGTCCGTTTACGATCACTTCGGAAATTAATTGATTATTTGGCCAGAAAACGAAAATTTTTATTACTTCTTGGAGGCCTCTCCGAACTGAATTCGAAGTGATAAATTATGAGGGTGAACATCGAAATGAGCTTCAAGGGCGCCTGAACCCCCTGGCCGGATTCTTGAAGCCTCAGTCCCCAGCTGAAAGGCTGGCTGCTCAGCATAAGGACCGTGAGAAGCTGCAGAGGGAAAGGCAGCTCAAGGAGCTGCAAGTGGAAGAGGCAAAGGCAAGGGGCGAGGCTGGGAAGAGGCCTGTGGGGTGCCTGCGCGGTTTCACCCCTCATCGCCCCTTGAGAGTGAATGTAGAGAGTAGAGAGTGGCTCTTGCTGCATGTATTCCCATCACCTCTCTTTCCCTGCTTCTGAGCACTGTGCAGCATCAGCCACAGCTCCAGCCTCAGCTTCAGCCTCAGCCACAGCTTCAGCCTCAGCCACAGCTTCAGCCATAACAAACAGCAATAGCAGTGCACAGGCAGCATTCACAAGGGGGCTTTCGAACTCAAAAAATAATTCCCGGCAGGGCCATCCCGAAGTGCCCTCGAACTCAAAAATTAATCCCCAAACCCCCTCACGAACTAAAATTGTAATTTTATTAAATTTTTTGAAAGTGTGGTCACGAAGTGATCGTGAACGGACGGTATATGGTTCTGGCCCTATGATTTTAGTATATATCGACTTCATAAAAAAACGGACTTAAACGCATTACAAAGGAAATGGAATTGCACCCAATGGGCGCCTCAAACCTGCTTGAGAAGAGCAGATTCTAGGCGTTGCCTGTTTCTGTTTTGCCAATGCAGGTGTCAGCATCCTTGCAAAAACAGTTTGCTTATTGTGAGATCTCACGACTACGTTAGGCTTGTAATCTTGTAATACTTAAAGTAAGAGCAGCTAGGATCCGACGTTATCTCCTACACCCTGCTCAACCGCAGCTGGGTTTTTGCCCGCCTGGCAGTCTTCCCGCCTTACTTCGTCATCCTTTGGAGAACTTTTGACCAGTTGGAACACATCACTTTCTTCTCCAAGATCCTTAGTAAGTGCTGGCAACCTGTTGCTTGTGTTGCATAAATTTTGCACGCCCAACATCTCATGCAGTCACCGAGCACAAATTGTACACGCGCAACAGCAGTCATCAAAATTCCTTTTGACCTTTGCCTGCAGTCGTTGTCATCCCGATCGTACTCTTCATGCTCAACTTGTTTTGGTTCCGCCGCATCTTGCACGGGGCGTACAAAGTGGTCGTTGGTCTAAAAGATAAGAAGGATTGAAAGAGAATAGCCCTAGTCTTGCGGTGTTTTCGCATAGGTGTGCCAAGCGCCATTATTTATCAGGGATAGGAGAGGCTTCATTTAATAGGAGTGAAGAGCGTGATTAGCCCGTTTTGTTCAGAGAGATGCTGTGTTATTTTTAGGCAGGCTTGCGGAACAATGGTTTATTTCCAAGTTTGACTTTCAGTGGACAAGGAGTTAAGTCCTGCCTCGTATTTCATTCTCTAGATGGAGCTTTTAAGGTCTTGAATATCAATTGGAACGCTATTCTCAATTGTACCTCTTCAGCCATCGAGTAAATTATACGTCTAGACATACGCGAAACTCGAAATCTAATTCAAATTACTATTAATATAAACTGAAATTTATGAATATCCTTCGCGTTATGAACGGGAGGATTTTGAGGACCACTTGCGTCCACCCAAAGATTTTCACACCTTCAGCTTCAGCTAACAGTAATACAAGCAAGTAAGTAAACTGTTTTGACTAGCTATGTGCGCTGCAAACCCACATACACACACGCACACATACGTACATACATACACACACATACACAATTATACACACACTGCACACACATCTACACACACACACACACAGACACACACACACATACACACACACACACACTCACACACACACACACACACATCACACATGCACACATAACACACACACATATACACACAATGGTTACAATGGTTACAATGGGGGGTGACCTTCAGCCAGGTAGTTTGGCTGATCAGCTGCTGACTGGTCTCGGCCAGCCACAAATAAATCCATAAGCTCAGAAAGAAAAAGAAAAAGTCTATTGTTCTGCTGAGAAAGGAAATCATGAACAAGTTGGTTGTTGACCTGTTGCAGCAAAAAG
>Ga0307947_1001269_pt1 | contig 19724 bp, 12 predicted proteins | sample OrgLakmetagen232_FD_201840 | JGI IMG/M metagenome (GOLD analysis project Ga0307947, IMG submission 201840) | Saline water microbial communities from Organic Lake, Antarctica - #232 | ecosystem: Environmental > Aquatic > Non-marine Saline and Alkaline > Saline | place: Antarctica: Organic Lake...
CCCCCCCCCGCACACCCCACTCCTACAGGTTTCACCGACCGATTTGCAGCGTCTAGGCTGGGCAGGCACCACGTGTATACTTCTCTTCGCCCTCACAAGCGTAAGACGACCTCACCCCGATTAATTTATTTGATTGGTTAGCTGCTGTGCTGTTATTGTTTACGTAGCAGCTTGCCAGCATTAGCGTTTATTTGATTGGTTAGCTGCTGTGCTGTTATTGTATACGTAGCAGCTTGCCAGCACTAGCGTTTCCTTTCGCCCCAGTTCTTTTTTGTCAATTTTGTAAAACTTCTCACCATTTTCAGGCCTACTCTGGATGGCTGCTGTCGCGTCTCTTCGCTCAGGTGAGCCCGCACCGCAGCGACAACCTGCATAAACTTGACCTGCTTTAAAACGGCATTTCCTTAGTTCCAGCTTTTTATGCTGTTTTTGTTGAAGAACTAGCTGTTGCGTCTCTACTTCGCGTTCCTTGCAGCGCCCCTGGTGCAATACCCTGGCAGAGCTCAGCTCCCCTTTTCAGAGGTTCCACTTTGGATTTATTATGACAAGCCTCACATATGCAGGTGTGTGCATCTACACGTGCGTGCGTGCGGATGTGCACAATTATTTCCTGATTTTGTAATTTTTAGATCAGAAACAAGCGTCACAGATCGTGCCACAAAACCAATTTATTGGCAACCTCACTACAGGTCTTATATCTAACCTCTACCTTTGCATGTGCATACAGCTGCCTTTGCAGCACCCGTGCTCTTTCATCTAGTGTTGCAAGACTCCCTGGCACAGGCAAGTATCACAGAGGCCCTCAGAGGTAAGGTTGCTATGATTGCCTCAGGGGGCATCTGAGCGGAGAGGCCCTAGAACCCTCTTTCACATTTTGGTTGGCCATGCCAAAAAGGCAATCTACAAGCATCATTCATACTGTGTGTATACGTACCTGTCATAGCATTTCTACAGGTCCAAGCAAGTGGTGTCCATATGAATTGACTACTCCAAATTTCTCACAGCTGCATTGAATTTCAAGTGGTATCATGCACATGCATGCATCCGACTGCCCAGGCTACAGCGCGCAAATCGTGATCGAGGGAGATTTATTAGCATCGTTAAGAGCACATTATGAGATCACACACATTTACCCTTTCCAATATGCAAAGCGCCAGTACTCAGGCACCAAAACACAATTTCACCACTCACACCAGTCTGAAGCCAGAGAGAAGGTAAAAAGCGAAATGCTTTCCAGTGGCACTCACTTAATATATTCAAACATCTACCGGTGGCCATATTCCAGGTGGTGGGACCCCGCAGCTCAACCAGCAATGAGCCGCTCCTAGCGCCTGCCCTGTCTGGCTTGCTTGTGGTCCTGCTGCTCTCACCCATTTCGTTCATCGAAAAGCTTGGCGAGGTAAGAAGGCCATGATCTGTTATGGATACACACGCGACGTGCTACTTTTTCATTAGAACATGAAAATGAATTCTTGTACAAACATTAAACATGCGTGTTGTGTTGTGTGCGTGTACGTGCCCATGTTATTTTCATTCAAGCAAAGGTAGAACACGAGGACCAAAAAGTCGATGCATGCACACACTTACAAACTCACACGCACGCACATACGGACGTGCACGCACATGACACGTACGCACATGACACGTACGCACATGACACGTACGCACATACGGACGTGCACGCACATACACGTACGCACATGACACGATACAAACAATGTTTGCAATATGCAGATTGGGTGGCTGAGCGTCATAGGGAACATCTCTCTAACGTCAGCTCTGGTGTTGCTGTGTTTGAAGCTTCTGCTCATTGAACCATACCCTGTAGAGGTAAGGATTAATGTGACTAAAACACTTGATAAGGCACCAGCACAGCATTATGGTTAGGGTTGGCCAGAATTGTATATAGACACCGTATATGACCGTATATTTGGTGATTTTCCTGCAAAAAATACCGTATATACACCGTGTATATGTATGGTTCTGGCCAACCGTAATTATGGCTCATGTCAGTAAACCATGTCACCTTAAATCGATGGCAGCGACGAATTGTGTGACAAGCACTTTATTGGTGCAAAAGCAGTGAATATGATTTGATCTTATTGACGACCAGGCCAAATTTGGTTTGTGATTTGCTTGTAAACTGCAATTCCTGCAAAGTGCCTGGGTAGAGGTTGTCGTTTGCATCCAGCAGACACTGTATGAGGTATAGGGAGTGTGAAGCGGCAAAAAGGTTCAAGATATGCAGATTGGTTGTTGTGCTGAGTCTTATACTTTGCAGTGACGGTGATTTGCTACGACAATTCCTTCCATTTCTTGTGCACAGGGGAGCAAGACTGAGCTGGTGGCTCCAAGCAGTTTGGCAACGAAAATGATTGGCGTCCTGGACCTTCTCTTTGTGTTCTCGTAAGTACATGGGTAATATAATTACAATTTTATTATGTAAAGCACTAAAAAGCTGCCCACCATCATTGCACCAAGCCATCCCCACTTGCCTTCAAAAATTGACCCTTAAATCTTATGTTTATTGAGGTGCTGATTTCCTTCCGTTGCCTCCATCACTATACAAAAAAATACTAAGCAGGCAGCTCCCCGCAATGGTTGAGAAAAAGGAGACTCTTAACAAGCTGCAATATTATGAATTAACAAGATTTGAAATGCTCACGTGTGCATGCCATCTGCCAACTGTATCAGTGGTCAAAGCAACTGGGGAAGATTGATCGAAGCAATGGCTGGGCAACGGGCGTTGTTTGCGTACAGTGCCTCGGTGGCGTGTGCCATACTCTTTGTTATTGTCACTCTCGTGGCTTCAGTCGGGTGAGTTTTGGCCTCGCCACTGCAAATTATCCTGTGGGCATAGTGGGGCGTGAATGGAGATGAAACGATAGGCAAGAGGATGTGCCACTCTTGCACGCACCAATGCAAGGCAGATCATAGGCTCAGCTTCATTTGCAGAACAAAATAAACGCGATGCAGCAACTGCTTCTTGGGCAGACTCATGCTAAAACTGTACAAATGCTTAAATGTGTCCTGCCCCAAAAACCATGCGCTTCACAATAGACAAACAAATATGTGTGTGGAAGAGCACCACAGCTCCCTGATCCGCCAAGCTCTTTCAAAATGAACGTGTGCGGGCCTTGCATCATCACAAGTGGTAGTGCTATTGGTGTAAGAAATAGAAAGGCATCCCCACAGGTGAAATGAACCCTAGCAATTCTAGTAATTCTTGTGATTTGATCCCTGGTGAATTTAGTGTGTGCTGTTTGCCAACATCTCAGGTATGCGACACATGGGGGAGAGCTAAACCTCAGTCATCCTATCACAGGTACGCTCCAATGGTGGGGCCGTGGCTACTCTGGGTTGCGGTCTGGGTTGGTTCTCTCAATGGATGCGGTTGTGGCTACTCTGAGTTGTGGTCTGGGCTTGTTTTCTAAATGGATGCGGGTTGATCCATGTTGCATTCCCAGTGCTACTTGTCAGCAGCACTTATTAGAAGGACTCACGTACCTTAAGAACTGCAGCAGTGGAGCAAACTCAGCAAAGCCAGCTCAAACTAATTCTTCACAGACAGCCTACATCCCGATAAATGGACACAGATGATCAATGCGGGGCTATTCCTGGTAGGTGGCATGAACGCGTTTGCCGTGATGGCCTGTATTGCACCCCTGCTTCTTATAAAACAAGTGTACTCGTGTGCGCAGTACGAAGTCTGCATATATTTCAGTGTAGGCTTCACGGTAGACAGAGCCTGTGTATAAACGGCTTCACATATGGTGATATATATATATATATATATATATATATATATATATACCAATGATACAATATGATAAAACCAATGATTATACCAAGCTCATTCATCGTGGTGCCATGGATTTAGGGAATTTATGCTGTGGACGCCCTCCAGATCAACGTTTGCTGCCAGGTGTGATGTACACACAAAAGAAATGCACAGAGAAGAGAAGACTCGTTTCTTTTAGTCAGCAGTCAACTCACGCTTGACACATCAATTGGCTGTAAATGGGTACGGATTGATTACTCTGAGCACACGTGCTGTACTACTTAGTAGTGTCCAGCTGCCGGGACTGAAAAGAAATGACGAGGTGAAGCTACACTGGCGGTGAAAGTTCACTCTTCTGAGGCTTGATATAAATAGTTGTATTGAAAATTGCTTCTCCTTGCCTTGCAGTTGCTCTTGGAGACTGTGCTGCCCAAGGTAAGTGGCAAGCAAGCACACATGCTCGCTACATATATCATTCACTCATGCACACAAACTCGACCCAACGCTGTCGAGCAGTACATACTGTTTTTTTACCGCACAAGATGTGCACCCTTTCCACGTAAAAACCACACACACACACACACACACACACACACACACACACACACCTGCGCACCGCACAGCTGTTCAAGCCCGTTGTGCACGGTCACATGTTGGGTGGCCGCGTGCCCCACAGTGAGGCCCCATATCGTCTAACAAGGTGTGGTGGTGGTATTCAAGCACATGTGCATCTATGGAAACATTGGCTCGAGCACATGTGTGTCTAAGGAAACATTAAGGAAGAGGGAACTACGCAGGCGGCGGGAGCCTTTCTCCACATTATTTGAAGAAACAAAGCCACTTCCCAAGCGCCTGAACATTATCACGGATGGTTGATTAATTCAATCGTATGAACCCTTGCTCGTTCTTCTCTGCAATCCTTACTACCACCACAGTGCAAACCGAAATGAATTTGCAGTGTGTATGGTGTGAAGAAAAAGTGATGGTATGCTAAGTATAGTGTAGTGTCTCGTGGGAGGACTCCAAAACTGGTAAGCAAGTGCGTGCGCCATCAACCATATCATTTTTCTGGAAAACAACACGCAGCATGTATGCTCCAGGACTAGTAAGCAAGTGCATGCGCATTCAGCACGTAATAAATCAGCGTGTGTTGCTGGAACACAGCAAAAACTTGTCACGCCTGCTACACTACTAACTACCTCACGCCTCTCAAACACTACTTCCCACACAAACATCTCACACCTCTCAAACACTACTCCTCACACAATAATTTCCACTTCTCACACAATACTTTTCACTACTTCTCACGCCTGCCACAAAGCCTTGCCACTGAAGTGCTGTGCACTCACAATTGCTGTGCACTATGCAGGAGCATTGCCACATCGTTAAGGCATCGAGGAGAGGCAGAGGAGGATGAGTGTGCTGGGGCTGGCTCAAGAGGAGGAGAAATGAGCCAAGATAAGGGAGAGCAGTTGGCACAGGTGTGTGTGTGTGCATAAGTTTTTGCCTGTTTGCTTAGGATGATGAATTCACAACGTGTTAAGCTTCAATATGGGCCTCGCTGCGTAGATGCAATGAGCAGGAACAAAGGGGAGGTTTTGGCACAGGCTGGATAGTGGGAAAGAAGAGAACTGCGGAGGCTGTTAAACTCATCTATAAGCAAATTAGTTAGTGGCAACTAGTTAGGTGCAATTAGTTAGTTACAAAGAAGAGAACCTGCGCAGGCTGTGAAACTCATCTATAAGCAAATTAAACAAGGAGGAGGAGTGAATTCCAAAGCGAGTGCCTTAAAATGCTGCCACCACACAAGTTACGTCAGCAGATCAACAGTGACCAGAGGGTGGAGGTAGACACTTGAAGGAGCCGTTTGTTTTGCAGCATGAGATCTCGACTTTGCACCATTTGTTTGGGAAAGCCTGTACTGTATTCAACACAAGTTGGCAAAGCTTATTTATATCCTCTATTGTATTAAAACACAGCCCCAATGCCTTCGCTAGCAATTGCCATATGGACTCATGCTCCTCAATTTCAGTGCATTAGTATTTTGTTTAGACCCCGAATTCACGCAAGGACGCAACTTATTTTACAAGAATGACATATTTTACAAGAATTGTACATAAAACTGTTCTTAACAAGGCGCTGCTCAATCCTTGACCTTTAGCTTGATCACAACCCTTCACCTCTGCACACAGATGCGGGACGCAGGCATAACACACAAGAAGCAGCCAGGCCACCTCTCACAGCCTTTGCTGTCTCTCACAAAGCAGGAGCTCCCTCCCACGCAGGATCCGACAGTCTTTCCAGACGCACCAGGTCTGTATGACTTAGACTCTAAGTTGAAGTTGCAGTTAGAAGACGAAATATATCAGGAAGTCGATTTTATCACTGCCATGCAACGGGCTTACAAAAACTTATTTGCGTCAATATTAATAGCAAATTTCTGTCTAACACACAGGTGTTTAATATCTTTAATATCATTACCTTGCCACGTGCCTAATACTATCAGCTTCTTTCTTCTGACTGAAGGAGGGACATTATCTTACCGTGACAGTTTTCTGTTCTTGCCATTTCCATTACCTGTGCACCTTCGTGCATTCAGCAATGTGATTATCTTCCCTGCTAATGTGCGTGTGTATGTGTGTGTATGTGTTTGCGTGAGTGTGTGTACCCAACTCAATCTTCCGCGCCATCATATCTAGACAAGGAAGCCACACAAAAAATGGCAGACCCTATCATTGATATCTTTGGAAATATTACCAAAAGCATTGAATTCTTGCATTAAACAGAACCAGGCCAGCAATTCTTAGCCAAAGAGGGTGATGCTAGCCAGGATGTGGAGAGCGGACTAGGACACAAGAAGCCAGAGAGTGCTGCAGGACCATCTTTTTCACAGCAACAGGAGCAGCAACAGGAGGAGCAGCAACAGGAGGAGCAGCAACAGGAGCAGCAGCAACAGGAGGAGCAGCAACAGGAGGAACAAACACAGCAAAAGCAGCAACAGCATGGACGGCAAGATTCACAACAGGGTGAACAGCAGCAGCAGCAGCAGCAGCAGCATGAGCAAGAGGGTGACCAGGAGGGAGAGAAACAGACACAGCAGCAGGAGCAGGAGCAGCGGGAGCAGCAGGAGCAGCAGGAGCTTCCACAACAGGAACAGCCAGGAGCCTATCAGCAGCCACAGCTCCAGGGCGAGAGGGAGCCTTTGCTGCTGTTTGCTGAGGATGAGCGTGGCTTTGGCAGGTAAACGAGAACTGCTGTGACGGGGCCTTGCTGCTGTGTGTCGTGTCCTTGACCGGGTGGGCCATTGTTGTGTGCTGTGTGCTTTGTGCTCTCTTGTGTTGCTGTACATCAAAGAGCCACTCCTGTGTGCTAGGTGGGCCATTATTGTGTGCTGTGTGCTTTGTGCTCTCTTGTGTTGCTGTACATCAAAGAGCCACTCCTGTGTGCTAGGTGGGCCATTGTTGTGTGCTGTGTGCTTTGTGCTCTCTTGTGTTGCTGTACATCAAAGGCGAGCGAGTGGGCCATTATTGTGCGGGGATGGGCCACTCCTGTGTAGCGGGTGGGCCACTCCTGTGTGCTGGGTGGGCCATTACTGTGTGCTGTGTGCTTTGTGCTCTCTTGTGTTGCTGTACATCAAAGGCGAGCGCAGGCTTGGCAGACAGGCCGTCTCTCCACTTATTGTTGCACAGACAACTTAAGACGTGAGCAAGGTCTGACACCACCTCTGTGTTGTTTGACACATTTCTCGTTATCTCACTTATCTCCAATGCACTCGTTTGTCAGCTGCATACCGTGCTTTTTTCCATGAGATCCAGCTATGTCGCTGTCCCTAAAGAGGTGTGCCTGCAAAGTATGTGCTTAGGTTCGGACCTGAGTCATCCATCCAACCCATTTGCAGTTCCCTGCTCGATAAGAGAGCAGAGTTATGTTAGTTGCAGCAGCTGTCTGAGTCCAAGGGACCATCCCTAAGCACATATTGCGAGCACTGATTATCAAGCACTGATTGCAAGCAGCTTGCTGTCATCTTAGAGCATGAGAGATGTGACATACAGAACTTGCTCATATAGCAAACGCCTAGCTAGAGGATTCACCCCGCAAAACAATCCACTTCTTCACAGGGTCCTCTGTGATGGCTGGAATTTCAATCACAGCCTGCATTTTGTCATTGTTTGTGGTTGAAATTATAGTTTTAAGTTTACAGTTGGTTTGTAGGATCCACACCGTGAGGTGTCGTGTGGGATCCGTGTGGGATAGGGTATGGCAGTGCTCGTATGAAACGAAGCACAAACGCAAGCAGGGGTGTCAAATAGGCATGCAATTCATTTCTGTGCTTATGAGTTATGTGTCTGCCCGTCCAGGGTATCTTTTCAGTCAGTCTCAAAAGGTACGACTACTTGGTTCTCATAAAGTCCCCCGCTTTGACAAATAACACACACACAACCACACACACACACACACACACACACACACACACGCAAAGTGACACCAGGTGCCAACTTTTCTCCATGGCCAACTAAACGACCATGCAAACTGAACCCGTTGCACAGGCCCCCAGATCCTTTCACCCCACATATCTTCAACTCAGCCGCGTTCTCAGAAGACATATCAATCGTATCAAAGCGCTTTCTTTTCAAGAGGCTCATTTGGGTAAGTTATTTGTGGCTAGCAACTAAATGGCATTTACTTTACAAGATCACAGGGTTTAGAGGCACAAATCACTCAATTGGATTTCTTTTATGTGGTCATCTTGATTTGTGACTTACATGAGTCACAACACAAACACACCTGTGTACCTTCCTAGTGTGATCATGTTATCAAAATGAGCTGAATTAGGTTTGCATCCCAAGCATGGTTGTATATGGAGTGTGTAGCTTCGGTTACAGCAGCTCTACCCGTGTGCGGCTTTTTTGTGTAAGTTGCGAAATATTGGAAACGTTTGCAAACCCATGTTCTCAGATGCACCTTGCAAAAATGCAGGAGACAGTTGGACTGGACATTTTCATTAGTGGCTGTTGCATACATGTTAGTGACAATTAGACTTACCATCCAATGTGCCGTGATGGTTCTTTTTCACTGTTTTAATTTTCAGGCCTGCACAGGGCTTTCCTTCATCCTTCTGTCGTGGGCTCTCAGTGCTGCCTTTCCTTTTCTACCAGGTGGGGGTGAGCACCAGCAGCGTTCTTTCACTCTTATTTAATCAATGTAGCCTTTAATTTAACCAGGTGCAGGTGAGAGGTAGCTGCAAGATGATGGTAGTCACAGCGAGAAACTGCAAGCATGACCTGCATATATTACCTCAATCGTCCTCCTCAGTAGAACCTGCTTATCAATGGTGGTGAAATAGGACAGCATCTGTCTTTCATGTAGCAAATGCCAGAGGTGGTCGACGGAGGCCTGAAAAAGGGGTGCCCCAGCTGGCAACTTCAAAGCTTAGCACCCAGATGTAGCCTGCTGATAGCTGAGCTTGAAAGTTGCCAGTAGCGGCGCACATGCCTAATTGCCCGCAGCGTGAACCCCACTGTTCACCACCAATCTGTCATATCTCACCACCAACTGACCCAATTTGTGTCATTTTTATATGAAGAGTCTACATTAAATAAAGAAAATAATTTCAACAAAGTTGGGGCAAAACGAGCAGTAGTTGGCCAGGTACCCCATTTTGGCTCATTTACCTTGAAAATTTTCAGCAAAAGGGGTGCCAAAAAGGGTGGAAAAACAAGTTCCACCAAATCCGGTTTTCAGCATGTCAAACGATTCCTGATCATAAAAGAAGTACTCCTGTTGTGTTTTAAGGTGAAAAGAGGCCCTGGGTAGAGTGTGGTGGCTCAATACGAACATCCAGTGCCAAAATTTGAACTGGATTTCTGCCCAGATCACTGGGGTAGTCCATTTGGCCTCAAACTTCATGAAACATCTAGTTATACTATTTCAGCACGATTTGCACCGAAAAAAGAAGATTTTGAGGCCTTTTGCTCCGTCGACCACCTCTGAGCAAATGCAGTCCTATTTTGCCACATAAGCCGAGGGGATTGCGCAGGTGGGACTATTTAAGAAGACATTGCCCCAGTTTAAATGGCGTCCCCTCTCTCCCTCTCAGCTTTCCTGCAAATAACAAGTTGAACCTGGAAGGAACTGCAGCTGCCGTCTGTTTGAACAAATTGTGGGCACCATGAATGTCAAGAAGCAGGTTTCAGGCCAAGATCCTCCACGACAACAAGCTGCAAGTTTTAATAAATGATGATAAGTTCTTGTCGCGTTATGGCCAGCACAGTGGCTGTGAACCATTCTAATATCAGACGTATTAGTCTCAAGGTATACTCCAAATAAAACCTTTCTTCTCCATTTCACGTGCAGAGATCTCGGCGCACGTCTCAGCAGCCCGATCCCACACTCATCAGTTTCAGAAGTCTATCAAAATCAACCTTATCTCATCTCTTTGCGTGCAAAGATCTCGGCGCACGTATCAGCAGCGGGGTCTATCACTGCAATGTTGACATACATCGAATTTAACTCTTCTCTCTCCCTCTCTTTCTCTCTTTGCGTGCAGAGATCATGGCGCTCATCTCAGCAGCGGGGTCTGTCACTGCAATGTTCCTCCTCCCCTGCTCGCTCGCTCTGAAACTCCTGCCGTTATCAAGAGCAGAGTATTTCCTGTGTGCTGCTGGCTGTGGCTTGTCGATTGTTCTGACTGTCACTGGCTGCATTGCGTCCATCATCCAGATGAAATGATGCTGCCACGCCCAATCGTTGGTGGTGACAAATGTTGGTTGATGTGCTTTTCACGTGTAGCGTTTTTTTACCCGTTTGAAATTTCTAAAAGTAGTAATTAAAACTTATAACCATCTTCGTGTTGAAGATGCAGTGTAAACATCTATACGAGCAATGGCTGTTATTTTATAAAGGGCTAAAAAGGGCACACAAACAAACATATACTAGCAGCCTCTAGATCCTCTTATTCTATCATGTATTGTACATAGCCACTAGAAAAGAAGCGATGCAGCGCCGCGCAGACCCAGGAGAGGATTGGGACGGGATATGTGGTGTGAAGTTATCTCGGTTGCTATGGTTTCCGCTGGTTGTTTGAGGCCTAACAACGGATCCTGGGCCCGATGTTCTTGCAGTACTTACCTCATACGCTCAAGTGCCGCCGCGGGTGCTTTATCGGCATGGGGTTAGTGGCTCTGTGGGTAGTTGGAGGTACTGCTGAGGTACTCCTAATCATATTCCTCAGTTGCCTCCCTCGCACTAAACAACCCATCTCACCTGCGCTGTAGTTTTCTGCTGTGTATCTTATAACAAATATGGCAGCACCTGCACGGCATGCGGGCAAATACTGGTATATGTGTTTTTGCCTGAGAAGTAGGGTAAAATTAACTGAATGCTCGCCATGTGTGGTTGAGATGCTTCATAAAGTTTCTGCAAACACGTGACTCCTGTTGCTGCTTAAATCCATGGATATGACAGGGGTCCCTAAGCAAATCCTTACGTCATATAGCTTTGGTGATGACGCATGTCTTTTACAAAAGAATAGGAGGAGAAAACTATGCGGGCAATAAAAACTACTCCAATTGTTAATTAATTAAGAGGAGCCCCTTTTATTCCGGGCACCGTAAAATTCCTCCACCAATAGGATGAGAATAAAACCAATTGGATCCCGGGGGGTTGCAGGCTTGACCTGAAACCTGCTCCTGATGACAGTTGATAATAGTACTGGAAAGTGCGCGCATATGGCATGGAAGTTTGGCAGCATAGTTGAAAGAATGTAAATGAAGCTTGGAAACAAGTGTCTTTCCTCTTTGAGACTCACGACCCAGCTTCTTAGATAGCTCCAGTGTGTAATTGCTGTAGAAGGTGCCAGCCACTCTCAAAAGGATGGTGTGGAAGGTAACGAACGATCCTTAAAGGATGGTCCAGGTTCTTCATATCCAACAACTTAATTTTGTTCCGGGATACAGTGGCACAATCGTGTCAGGGTTGCTTGGTGATTGAAGAGATTTACATCAAAACATGTTACCACGCGCTTGTTCCATGAGTTCACAAAATAGCTGTTCTGACGTCAAGCTTAGTGCCACTGGTGTTATATATGTCAAGCCCCCACTGGTGTTATTTATTTATTTTGACACCACATGAAGCTCACCATTCCAGCAGAATTATGAGGACATATCACACACATTTCGGTGTACCTTTGGGGAATACTTTTGGATGGTGGGATGACAGAAAAAGAAATCAAAAGCCTGTGTTGCCTCTCTACCTTCGCTTGGACATTCCCAGCAACCTCAGCCGAGCACTTTCTTGCCTTCGCCTTTCTGGCCATAACTTTCTAGTCCGAAAAATGCGTCATGACAGGAATAGAAGGCCTTATGAGCTCAGGATCTGTGACAGATACGACTGGCACACTATTCAGGATGAGGAACACATTTTGTTGGACAGGCCGCATGAACATCTAATCAGACTTCGCACACAGCAACAGCTTATCTTCCCACCTCAGTTTGAGGATGGCCCAGCTCGTTTGAGGATGGCCCAGCTCGTTTGAGGACCTTTAGGTGGCGGTCACACGTAAAATTTTTCCTACTTTTTTTCTTCGGGGGGGAAAAATATTTTCACTTTTGACAAAAAAATTTGCGGTCACACGTAAAATCCCAAAATATTTTTCCCATGAGGAAAAATATTTTCGCCACATGCCAGAAACAGGGTGGGACCGGCTTTCAGTATTTGTTTTCGTTTGGGACCTCCCCCCAAAAAAGTTAAAAACTGGTCCCACATGTTTCCACTGGTCCAAAAACATAAAAATCTATCTAAAAATAACTTTAAATTATGAATTTTGTGTTGTAATAGTCAGGGTGGTGTATTCTAAGAATTCTAAAGGGGGCCCCCCCAAGGCTCCTGCCAAGTCTAAACGCAAGCAGAGAGGAGACAAGCAGGAGCAGGCAGGTGGTGCCCAATGCACAGAGGCACCTGTGTCCTGTAGAGGGCTGGGGCTCTCTGATTTTGTGGTAGAGGGCAGCCAGGCTGGGGAGAGCCAGGCTCTCTTTGCAAGCGCTTGCGCAAGCAGCAGGGGAGCTACACGCGCGGGAGCACCTGCAGCTAGTAGCCAGTTATGAACCAACCTGATATTTTTGGTTTTTTTCCAAGCTTCCGCTCAGATGCCCACTAGAAGCATATATAGCGATGTAACCTTACCTTACCTTACCAAGCCCCCACTGGTGTTATGTCTGTCAAGACAGATGCCCCCCAGAGGCATTTATAGCGATGTAATCTTACCTTACCTTATGTCTGTCAAGCCAAATTGGTGGCAGCGGTGAATCGTGTGGCAAGCGGTTAGTTGGTTTTCATCAGTAAGGAGAGGAGAAATGCTGGAGAGCTGTGCGCGGTACAGTGCACACATGCTAAGGTACTAAACGATCAGAGTAAAGTAGGAGTAGGAGCAAGCTGGGAGAAGTCTGTTGCTCAGAACTTGCGAGATCGCACTTTACATCCTCTGCACATATCAAAAGCTTTTTCTCGGTTTCCTTGATGCTCCTGTTCGCGCTTGTTCAAACAAACAAGTTTTTCTTTATCTACAACAATTTTCTTCTTTATACATTTGTTTGATGTTTCTCACGGACATTTGCCCAGTTACAGGCTTTCTCCGAGGTTCCGCTCATCAGGTGCCCCTTGAGACATATCATATAGCGAAGTAACCTTACCTTAAGCCCCCCGATTTACAAAGGTGATTAACAGGCCCTCCTTCCATGAGGCGAAGGCTCTAGTAAAGCACAGATATGTGGGGGCTCTGAAAGAGCAAAGTAAATCAAAGGAAATTAAATATCTATAAAACGTCACCACAAAAAAAATCTCAGGAAATGATGAATTCTTTATCATCGAGTTGTTTGTGGCTGGCCGAGGCCGTTCAGCAACCGATAAGCAAACTAAACAACAACCTGGCTAGAGTCGCCCCCTATTACTGTCACCATGCCATGTGGTAGCCAGGAAAAAGTCACACTAATTGTCTATGCCACTGGTTTAGCATGATGCCCTTCCTGTTTTCATTAACAAAGGCAACGCTGCCTATCTATGGTGCTATTACTCAGAAACTAGCTACTGTCTACGCTGCTGCTCAGATACATGCCCAAAACGACCCCTGTCATCACTGTCTTCTGAGCGCGCACTGAGCCGGACTTGCATCCAAGAATGACACTTCTCAACTACAAGATCGCTCTTTAATATGCTGAACACTCAATTCACTGCCATACCTATAATAGCTCCTTCCTGCGAGATCTGCTAAAATACCAACATCGTCTCAACTACAAGATCGCTCTTCAGGATGCTGAATAATCATTTCACTACCACACTCAGTATATAAACTCCTCACTATGACTGAACTACCATCTTGGCTCCTCACAACAGCACTATCTTGGCTCCTCGTCCTCAGCACCGGCAGGCTTGGGCTTTGCGCCAGTTTCAAAAGGAGCTCTGTCCTCCATGCAGCGTGCCATCACAGCTGCCACCGCACCGGCTGCCACACCCTAGAAGCGTGCAGAGTACAATAATGATTGGGCACACCTGTCCAGTGCGCACAAGTCGCAAATTGCTCCTCTGCTCACACATGCAATGTGCCATCTCGGTTCCTGTCACGCGCAAATAGTGGATCACTACCTTGCATCATTTCCAGAGTTAAATCTGTAGCATGCTATGCTTGCTTCTTAGTTGTTACACTTAATCATTGGCACCGACAAATTGCGTGGCAAGTTTCTTCTTGTTCATTAAGCTAAATGTGTTAGTCTTAATAAAGATTTCATCATCTGAATTTAATTTATATCAATAACCAGTTGATAACGTGTGAGCAGTCAACAGGTACCACATTAATAGGAAATTTATGAGAGACCCTGTGCTGTGTATGGGCTCTGATTCTAATTGTTCGCCTGGACGCATTAACGTGCAACACAATGAGACAAATAGTGTCTGAGTAAACGGTGCCTGCTCCGGGAAGGGACAGCGGTGTGGCAGCCAACCACAGAAGAGTGGCAATAGCTAGTAGAGATAAGACCCACGCACACGAGTATGAGCAGAGAGCGCACAGGCATGGAGACAGACCTCTGGCAAAAGCATTAGGGCCCACAGCAATGAAAACAACTCACTCCTCTGCTGGATGGATTTACCACCTTGGAGGCCTTTTTTGGTCTGTAGGCGTGCCACAGTTCATTGATGCGCTGATACGCGCAGTGGTCAGGACATCATGATTGTAGCAGGTGAAGACTTGAGCCGTTTACTCCAGGTGAAATAGGGAGCACATGAATCAGCCTCGAGGATAACAACTTTCTGCTACCAATCATTTAACTACTGAATCCCAGCCCCATACACTTCAATTCCTCAACTTTGTACGCCTTTCACAGCACGACTCACCAGCTGCTGTAAGAGCCACTGCAACAAGCCGTACGTCCCTTTTCACTTTTTACCAAATTCCTCCTGCTGAAACCTCTGTCAAACCATCAATCCATCAGAGAGTCAACCGGCTTGAGAGCTCTCAATACTCTGTCAATCGAGTCAAGCATTAAGGAATCAGCCAGGGTAGAATTGGCTCTGACGCATGGTGTTTTTGCAGAGGGGATTATCTGGGCAAAAGCCAAAACATGCTCCTTTTTGCATGAAAGGTGCAACTACTCACACGTCACTTCATCAAATTGGACCCAACCTAGCTTCAAACTGATGCTGACTTTATAAGCTACCCGAGCATGTGCTCAGATTTAGACAAGTCGCCCTGCGTACAGAATGACCGGACCAAAAGCACATGTCGTGCACCTGTACCCTAGATGGGTGCTTTTCAGGGGGAGTGGCACATTAATTTGCACATCTCGCCAACCACTTAGCCTTTTTGCCCCATTCCTCTTGCAATGATCTTTATTTATTATAAGGACTTCAACACACTAAAAAACACTCAGTTTGGTGCGCTGGCTGGTCAGATACAGCATATGGCTGCTAAATAAGTAGGGTTCACGCCGCGGCCAATTAGGTATGGGCCCCTTAACTGGCACGTTTCAAGATCAGCTGCATTGGAATCTACATATCAAAGCTGAGCTTGAAACGTGCCAGTTAGGGGGCCCATACCCTGGGAGCATGCAAAAACCGTATCATTTTTGGCCTCAGATAGCCCCCTCTGGTGTTTTTTGGCAGTACACGGGTGCGCACAGACCATGTGTGGTTATGTGCGTGGATGCAAGACGATAATGCTGCACAGCAGAGATACAGGCTTATACACCACACTATTAACGAGGCTAAGGTAGAGAGCCCATAGCAAGAGGTGGTCCCTCATATTAAACGCTTAGGGTTGGCCAGACCCGTATATACACACCGAATATTTGGCGATTTCCCTGACAACATTACCGTATACCTTTGCACCGTATGTACATGGTTCTGATCAACCCTTCAAACGCTTGTAAGAGGCTTCCTGTGCATTGTCACAATACGCGCTTCCTTCCCTTCCAACCCACGAGCTTTGCTTAAACCAATGCCTTGATCATTGATGGCAGCGGTGATCGTCAAGCTCTAACTGGTTCCAAGGGAGGCTGGTGCTCGGGCACAAGGCTCTGAAACACGAATACTATCTTTCCCGAGCTCACTGTGTGCTTCTTGGCACGTCACACCCTCTCTCTCTCTCTCTCTCTCTCTTTCTCTCTCTCTCTCTCTCTCTCACTCTCTCTCTCTCCCTCTTTCTCTCTCTCTCTCTCTCTCTCTCTCTCTCTCTCTCTCTCTCTCTCTCTCTCTCTCTCTCTCTCTCTCCCTCCTATCGAGCTCTTTGTGTGCCTCTTGGCACAGCTCATCTCTCAACAGTACGCTGTACATTATCTGCAGAAATGGTACTGCCTCTGGCCAGCAACGCAAGCTTCGGTCAAATGCAGGGCAAAGCCTCCGGGTTTCAGATAGTTGTGGGAGGGAGCATACAGACTAAGAAGGCCTTCAAAGTGGAAAACCATCCAGCAGACATCCAGCAGAGGGGTGGGTTTGTCATTCAAGCGTGCTCCAGTAGTCTGTTTGACACTATCCCTTGAGAGTCTGAAAAGGCAATCTGCATTTACCCCCGACCGATGTACCGCTTCAAAATTTTACTGCTGGAGCGTGCGCTTGCAGTTGGGCCATAACGCCATGAACTTTTGAAGCAGCAAAGTTTTGAAGCGGTACAATGGCTAAGTTGAATCACCAGAATGCAGATTGCCTTTCCAAACTCTCAAGAGATAGTTCAACTGACACTACTGGCGCACGCTTGAATGACAAGCCCAGTCCTCTGCTTGTGGTTTTGATCTGAGACAGTAGTTTCCTTGTTTACTCCATAGTACTTCTTCTTGACATCTGGAGTTGAGCGAAACAGACAGTGAGCCTTGCCACACATTTGGCACCACTACACACATCAATACAAGTAAAACTTGGCACCACTACACACATCAATACAAGTAAAACTTGGCACCACTACACACATCAATACAAGTAAAACTTGGCACCACTACACACATCAATACAAGCAAAACTTGGCACCATTACACACAATAATACAAGCAAAACTAAGTCCACACACCCTTGACATCACGGATTGAGCCGAACAGACAGGGCTGCACGCCTGGCCATGCTACCGGCATCTGGCAACGTAATACACTTAGGCACAAACACAGTGGGAACCCACCTCTCCTTGACACCGAGGGTTGAGCTGAACAGACAGGGCTGCACGCCTTGCCACGCATTTGGCGTGCACATCAATCCACGTCGATGGGTCAGTGACGGCGACCTTGCCTCGCCAGATCTCCTGCCGCAGGTCACAGTCGCCACTCAATGCTGCAGCTCTGACCTGTGTGCGTGTGTTGTGTGTGTGTGTGTGTGTGTGTGTGTGTGTGTGTGTGTGTGTGTGTGTGTGTGTGTGTGTGTGTGTGTGTTTTGAGTGTGTGTGTTTTGCGAACGTGCGCGTGTGCGCGTTTTTATCTAAGTATCTGTGTGCGTGTGTATACATGTGAGCGTGCGCGTATTTGTATGTATAGATGTGTGTGTAAGTGTGCATGTGCAAATACGTATATGTGTGTGCTGATGTGCGTGATCCAGAGTGATCTAGAGCGGTTTAGGAAGAGAGGGTCGTTGACAGAATACGAATTATGAAGCAGGCGGAGCAAAAGCAGCATGGTGCTTAGGAACACCTTCAGAATGCTAGCTGGCAGTCTGCCCAGTCCAAATGCCTTGAGAACTAGAGAGGGTAACAGAGCAAGAAGTAGGGCACGCACCTCACAGCAGGCATGAGCCTGGCAGCCTGCCCAGTCCAAACAACTACAGAGGGGGCCAAAGCAAGAAGTAGGCGTATGCACCTCAGAGCATACGTGAGCCTGGCGGTCTGCCCAGGCTGACCGCCTAAGACGGGAGCAGAGCAAGAGTTAGGCGCACGCACCTCAGAGCATGCGCGTGCCTGGCAGCCTGCCCAGTCTGACCGCCTAAGACGGCAGCAGAGCAAGAATTAGGCGCACGCACCTCAGAGCATGCGCGTGCCTGGCAGCCTGCCCAGTTTAATCAACTACAGAGGGGGCCAAAGCAAGAAGCAGGCGCACACACCTCAGAGTATGCGTGAGCCTGGCAGCCTGCCCAGTCCGACCACCTAAGAAGGGAGCAGATCAAGAAGTAGGTGCACACACCTCAGAGCAAGCGTGAGCCTGGCAGTCTGCCCAGTCCGACCACCTAAGACGGGAGCAGAGCAAGAAGTAGGTGCACACACCTCAGAGCAGGCGTGCGCCTGGCAGTCTGCCCAGTCCAAACCGTTCACCCCAGCCCGGCAGTCGTCGTATGCATGGATGAGCTCATGCAGGGCTGTGGAGGTGACCTGGCTGGGGGTGAAGAGCTGATCATGGCAAAGGAGGACGCCCTGCTGCTGGGCAAAGCCTCCTGTGGTGATTTGTGCCGTGATGGAGATACCAGTGTATGGAAGCAAGGCATTTTGAAGCGCTGACGGTGGCCGTGGCAACAGAGGGTCCCTTTGTGCCGTGACGGAGATGCCAGTGTATGAGAGCAACAACAAGTATGAAGTGCTGGCTATGGCCGTGGCGGAAGAGGGTCCCTGCTGCAAAGCACAGGGACCCTCGTTTGGGGTCCAAAATCTGGGTCCTTAGGGTGATGCCAATTTGTAAATCAGATGGAAGTTGCACACAGCCTATTGTGTCAGGACAATAATTTCTGATGCCGCTGGTTCAAAAGCCACGTGCACCGTCTACTGATGTGGTCTGCCTTTTTGGCGTAAGCAACCAATAATGGTTCCCTGCCTTGTATGCTTGTGAGCCCCTTACCTGCCGTACGTAAGCCGCCGCAGTTCAAGACTTTGAAGTAGTCCGGGCCAACCTTGCACTTTGCCTGCAGGCAAGCAGACAGAGTAAGCTGATGTTTGGCACACAGGGATCCATAATCTGGAACAAACAATTAACCAAAAGCGTACCTGCTCCATTGCCTCGAGGCATCGAGCCAACTTGCTGCCGCTTTGTTGTAAGGCCTTTGCCAGCTCAGCCTCAACAGCCTTAAGGCCCATGGAGGCCTCATCTGGGTCACCTGGATCTTCTTGGGGAGGAGGGTCAGAGCTGGGTTTCCCTCCTTCACTCATGGAGCTAGTGCATCCATCCACTCTCGCAGGAAAAGCAACTGCGAGTGATGATTGCTCCTGGTGTATTTGAGGGCATGTTCGATTACGTGCGTGTGCGTATGCCTGCGAATGTGTGTGCACGTGCGTGCGTGCGCGTATGGCGTGGGCGTGCCTGTGCGCGTGCTCTTGTGTGCGTCTGTGTGTGCATGCGTGTGTGTGTATGTGTGTGTGTGTGTGAGTGTGTGTGTGTGTGAGTGTGTGTGTGTGTGTGTGCGTGTGTGTGTGTGTGTGTGTGTGTGTGTGTGTGTGTGTGTGTGTGTGTGTGTGTGTGAGTGTGTGTGTGTGTGTGTGTGTGTGTGTGTGTGTGTGTGT
>Ga0307947_1001273_pt1 | contig 19715 bp, 20 predicted proteins | sample OrgLakmetagen232_FD_201840 | JGI IMG/M metagenome (GOLD analysis project Ga0307947, IMG submission 201840) | Saline water microbial communities from Organic Lake, Antarctica - #232 | ecosystem: Environmental > Aquatic > Non-marine Saline and Alkaline > Saline | place: Antarctica: Organic Lake...
TACACTGGGTTACACAAGCCCGAACGATTACGAATCAGCCGTTGTTGAGTTGAGAAAAGCCGCTTAACTGGGTTGTCACAAAACGCTTGACCACTCCAGTAGGGTTGCCGTAAACGTGTCTGCGCTGCAAATTCGCAAAGCCAATTTTCTCGATATCGTTAAAGACGCCCTGCAAACTTCTGGTTTGGAACCGCAGTCACTTGAACTGGAAGTTGTCGAGTCTGTGGAGTTGTATAAAACGGATCAAGTTATCGACACGCTTCAGGGGCTGTGCGATTTAAAAGTCGGCATCGCCATTGACGATTTTGGCACGGGGTTTTCTAGCTTTAGCTACATCAAATCAATGTCGGCAAATAAAATAAAAATAGATCAATCATTTATTAAAGGCATCATCTGGAATAGCCGGGATGCGGCCATTACTCGGGGTATGATCTCCATGGCCCACCGTCTTTCAATGGAAGTTGTCGCCGAGGGCGTAGAAACTGCGGCTCATGCGGCCTTTCTCCGGCGCATGGGCTGCGATACTCTGCAAGGCTACTATTTTTCTCGGCCAATGCCTTATTCCGAGCTGGTCCAGTTTATGAGCAATCATGAAGAAATCCATAATACGGCCAGAGAGTTAGATAAGAGCGGGCGGAAAACCCTGCTTTTACTCGATAACGAACCGAATGTTCTTAGTGCTCTTAGGCGAACATTCAGAGGCGAAGGTTATCGAATTCTAACAACAACCAAGGTCAGCGAAGCTCTCACAATACTTGCGGAAAACGAGGTTGAAGTGATTATCTCTGACCAGCGAATGCCTGAAATGTCGGGGGCCGAATTCTTCAGTCAGGTTAAAGCTATTCACCCGAGTACCGTTCGCATTGTGTTGTCAGGCTACACTGACTTTCAATCCGTAACCGATGCCGTTAATCGAGGGTCAATTTACAAGTTCCTGACCAAACCTTGGGAAGACAACCATATTCGTGAACATGTTCAACAGGCATTCCAATACTGCGCAGTAATGAAGGCTGGACGAGCGCGTGACACTTTATATTGCTAATTGCCTGATTTGGCTGCCACTCGGCTTCACACCAAAGCGCGATATAGTAGTGCAGGTAGGGTTCCCTCGTTGCGTTATCAACGCAACAATTATACAAGGCTTCCTGATCAACAAAGAGCCGACGGTTGCATCGTTTTACAGCAAAATTCCTGCTGGAGGACGTGTACACATGGTGGCTCGCACATCACAGTACATGACACTCGTTTTAACTACGTTTGGGAAACACACAGCAACGCTGGCCCGGCGTGTAGTGGCGCAGCGCCGATATCAAAGGTGCTGGGGCTTAATAAGGGCAAAGGCGGGTAAAGATCCTCATTTCTGCTCGCTGTTGTCCCAAAAATGAAAAACCCCGGATCTTCTATAAAAATCAGGGGTTGAAATTGGCGGAAACTAAACAGCAGACTCAGAAACACCAATACGGACACAGCGAGGCTCAGCCTTACTGTAAGGCCGCCTGGCGCAAGCATCACTATTCGTTCACCTGAACTGCGCTCAGGCTCTACAGTGGATAACTACGTGTCATTCCTTTCGACCGTCTGGAGACACGCTAGGAACCCTGAGGATGTGGAAGGCGACAATCCTTTCGACGAGCACCAGATGAAGCGCCAGACTGAAGCGATGGCCAGCTAAGGCAGAGACAGAGTTGGGGTTCGTCCCTAGTGCTGCAGGGCTAACGCTAGCAATATCAACACTTCCGGAACCTTATACAGTTCACCAATCAAACCAACAAAGGCCATTATCGTCGCCAGAAGTGTGACCAAAATTAGAGTCTCTCTGTCGCTCTACCCGGCGCGCATAAAAATATGGCAGCGTTATAAACCTCGTTTTTACAACTTTCTTCTGCTGTGGCAGCCACCAACACATTCGAAAAACCATTGATGTTGGCGCTATGAGTATTAATAGGGTCCGCCAGAGGGCGCGGCACCGGACCCCGAGCCACTTGGTGCAAAACATGATCCACACCATTCACCAAGGCTTTGCAGGTCTGCAAATCGCAGATTTTACCTTCGATAGACAGGAAATTTTTCCATTGCATCGGCTCAATCAGATTCCACACCTCGGCCAGATTTTTCGAATGCCCGGTTGCGTATTTGTCAGGTCCCACCACAGACTGACCATTTTTCAACAGCCACTGCGGCAAATGGGAGCCAATAACACCGGCTACAACAGCGCGCGGAAGTCTGCTTCCGCAAACCGGGTACGGATTTCAAATCCGTACCCTATCCTCCTTGCCGTCGTTGATGCGACGGCAAGGAGGATGATTTCTGGGTGGTAGCCCACTGCCTGGGCTTTGTGGGTCAGGTAGCGCGGATTCACCTCAACTCCAAAAAAAGCAGCCCGCGGTAAGCACCAAAAAATCTTCAATCTTCAATTTTCAACTACGATCGGGGCAGCGCTCGAAATCGCATTTCGGATAAGAAGAAGAAGATCGTCATGAACAATTGGTTTCGTAGCAAAAGCGGCAAAAAGTCCTGAACTCAAAACCTCACTAACGACCGCATCATCGTCATAAAAATAGCCAGAGACAAGAATCAACGGCGATTGACAGGGTGTTTCAACCCGAATTCGTCGTGCCAGATTAATCCCGTCAATGTCGGGGAGCTTGGCATCCACCAAGACGATGCGGAACGTCGAGGCCTTCAGACTCTTTAGCGCCTCAACACCGGATGATGCGCTCGCAACCGTGAATCCATTGCTTTCCAGGAGGTGCCGCAGGGACCAACGCACACCGGGCTCGTCATCGATGATCAAAATAGTGTCACGCTGCGCTGAGGCCTGTCGCAATGAAGCCGAATCTTTACTCATCATTAAGCCCGCGCTACTTTGTTGACAGACGAATCGTGAAAGTACATCCCTTTCCAATCACGCTATCCACGTCGATGCTGCCCTCGTGCTGGCTAATGATGGTGTGACAGATCGACAGTCCCAGCCCGGTCCCACTGCCAGCGGCTTTGGTGGTAAAAAAAGGGTCAAATATTTTGGCCCTATTAGCCTCCGCAATGCCACAACCTGTGTCGCGAACAACAATAACGGCCCGTCCATCCTCATGAAAGACGGCAATCTTGAGTTCACCCCCATCAGGCATCGCGGCATAAGCGTTAAAAATCAGATTCATTAACACCTGCTGGAGTTGGCTCGCGTTGCCGTTGATGAAAGCGCTGACTGCAGGGTAGTTCTCCGTCACGGTGATCTTTTGCAGCGCCCCCTGATTGCTGAGAAGACGTGTGGTCTCGCGCACAACGGGCACAAGGTCGATGATCTTCGTGTTGCCGCCCTCCGACGGCCTGGAAAAGCGCAGAAGGTTTTCAATAATGCCGGACGCTCGCTCTATGCCGCCGAGAATCTTTTGCACGCATTCTGCGTGGAATTCGGGGTCCTGGGCACCCTCATTCAGAAATTGTGCGGCCGAATAGCTGACGGACAGAGGGTTGCGCAGTTCATGCGCGATGCCTCCGGCCATGACCCCCAACGCGGCCAATTTCACGTTCTGAGCTAATTGCGCTTCGAACGCATGCCGCTCAGTCAGATCACGGCCGACTGCCACCAGAACGCTCACTTTCCCGGATTCGTCGCGCATGTAAGAAAATGCCCACGCCACCGGAATCAGTGCCCCTGAACTCGCGATGAGACGCAACTCCCTCGGGCGTACCGATTTCCCTCGAGCCAGCTGCTGAATCATTGACTTCATGTCTTCCTGATCACCGTGTTCGCACAGATCGAACATAGCGCGACCCTGCACGTCTCTGGACGAAAAGCCGGTAACTCGCTCCGCAGCGGGATTCCAGGTGACGATGCAGCCTTCGGCATCGGCAGACACCAGGAGATCGTTGGCGTATTCGACCACATTCGCCAGCCGCATTTGAACCAGATGAGCCTGCTCCACCAGGCGCACCTTTTCTGTAATGTCGTCCATAAGGATCATAGCGCACTCAACCCGACCTTCGGCCTTGACGGGAACCACCGTGTAGTAGTAGATGCGAGTCGGAATTCCCGGAGCGCGATAGGTAATCTGATCCCCACGCAGCAACTCGCCTTGCTCAAACACTCGCCGAACTTTGGCTTCCATTTTCGTGGATTCCAGAATGGGCGTCGGGAAAACGTCGTTCATCAATGCGCCTGTCGTCGAGCGCTCGCTGCGGCGGCCCTTCTCAAGAAAATTCCGGTTCGCCGAAATAACCCGCAACGACCGGTCCACCAGCAGTACTGAGGACGGAATACTCTCGAGCAGCATGTCGTAGAGTTGTTCATGCCATTTTTCCGATGACGATAAAATATTCGAACTCACGTGTCTAGCCATCGCTTATTCCTCCGCCTTGCATAGCCTGCATATCGATAGGGGTCTTCAATGAAGGTTAGCTTTCTGTCTGCAGATCAGGGCAAAAATTATAGGGCGGCCATGGGCCTTTCAGTTCCAGGGTCAAGCCGCCCTTGCGCCCGGCTTCCTGCAACGCAGAGAACGCCGCACGAAAGGCGGGCAGGGCCAGATCGGCCACCAGGAAACCACCGTTGAACACCATGCATTCTGGGCGCCCGGACGCCTCGCTGGAAAGAAGCCGTAATTCAGCGGTTTCCACGGCGTGGGCCTGAAGCGCATCGCTCATATTGCGGGCTTGATCGGCCACCCACACCCGTAATGCCGCATCGAGCATGACATCGATCTGTTTCTGCTGCAGATACCGAGCCCCAGGTGCTGAAGACAGTGCCGCGACCCGGGCCTGGATGGCGGGGTTCGCGGCACTCACGCTAGATCGAGCGTGCTCCTCGTCCAGATACGCCTTGATGCTCCACTCCGATTCTCCGCGCAGCTTTTCAAGAAACGCGGCGATACGCTCCCGATGCTGAGTCAAGAGTCGAGTCAAGCTCTCTGCCGAGTCAAAGATCGTGCCGAATTTAACCGGCAGAACTGATGAAATCGCCATGACTTTTTCCACGAGCTCGGCGTGACGATAAGCCCGTGGCCCCACCCATTCCATTGACTGAAGGTTCTGCTCATTAAATTCACCGGCGTCGATCTCTCCGATCACGGCTACGATGCCGTTTCGTTCCAGCGTCAGCAGAGAAAAGCGTTCATCAATTCCTGCACTTTCCTGTTGAGCCAGTTGTTTCACCGTAGCGACACAAGCCGGGCCGGCCAGACAATATAGGTAGATCGAGTTCATCAATGGGTGCCTGTTAGGGCGGCTTCAAAATGCCGCTGCTGGAGAACCACCGCACCCTCAATCTTGCGAGTGCTGTGCACCCGTTCCCGGACGGCATTGAGAGCCGCGTTCTGACAAATCGCGGCCAGGTCGGCGCCCGAAAGTCCCTCGGTCCGGGGAATCAGTTCTTCGATGGAAAGGCCCTTGGCCAAGCGCTTTTTGCGCGTGTGCACCTTTAAGATGGCAAGGCGTTCCCGTGCGTCTGGGGGTGGAATTACTACTTTCACATCGAAGCGTCCTGGACGCAACAGAGCCGGATCAATCATGTCTGGGCGATTCGTTGCAGCCAGAATCAGCACACCGGTCAGCTTCTCGATCCCATCCAGTTCCGTCAAAAATTGACCCACCACCCGGTCACTGACAGGAGACTCCGAAGAGCCGCCGCCCCGTTGTGGCACCAAGGCATCTACCTCGTCAAAGAACACCAGACAGGGCGCTGCCTGCTTAGCCTTGCGGAACACCTCGCGCACCGCCAATTCCGACTCGCCGATGTATTTCGATAATAATGCAGGCCCCTTGACGCTAATAAAATTCATCTCCGACATGCTGGCCGCCGCCTGGGCGAGCAGTGTCTTGCCGCAACCTGGAGGCCCGACCAAAAGAATCCCTTTAGGCGGTTTCACATCGGCTGCTTCCAACAGCTCTCGATATTTCTGCGGCCACTCGATGGCTTCCTGTAGCAGCGTCTTTGTTTCCTCCAAGCCTCCGACGTCGTCCCACGTTGTCGTTGGCACCTCGACGAACACCTCGCGCAGCGCCGAGGGCTCTACCTCACGCAGTGCAGCCAGGAAATCTTCCCTTGAAACTTCCAATTGCATCAACGTGTCGTAGGGGACAGTGGACTGTGCGAGGTCGATGTCCGGAAGAATCCGCCGCAGGCAGGTCATGGCCGCCTCCCGGCAGAGTGCCTCGATATCAGCGCCCACAAATCCGTGTGTGATGCGGGCCAGATCGCTCAGGTCGCTGTCTTTCGCCAAAGGCATGCCGCGGCTGTGGATCTCCAGAATCTGCAAACGTCCATGTCGGTCCGGAACCGTCAGCACAATCTCCCGGTCAAAGCGGCCAGGACGGCGTAACGCCGGATCAAGCAGGTTCGGCAGGTTGGTGGCGGCAATGACTATCACCTTGCCCCGGCTCTTCAACCCATCCATCAGCGTCAGCAGTTGAGCGACGACCCTGCGCTCAACTTGCTTTTCTCCGCCCAGCTCCTCGCGCTTGGGCGCGATGGCCTCGATCTCGTCGATAAAAATAATGCTGGGGGCGTGACGCTCGGCCTCCTCAAACACCGATCGCAGCTTCGCTTCCGACTCACCATAGAACTTGCCAATGATTTCCGGCCCGCTGAGGGAAATAAAATAAGCATCCGTCTCGTTGGCCACTGCACGTGCAACCAAGGTCTTGCCGGTTCCGGGTGAACCGTGCAGCAGCACCCCTTTGGGCGCGTCAATCCCCAGCTTCTCAAAAATCTGCGGGTGACGCAGCGGCAACTCAATCATCTCGCGAATCTTCTGAACGACGACGCTCAACCCGCCAATGTCTTCGTAGGAGACAGTGGGCCGCCCCGCTTTGCGGTTTTCCTGCCCTACTGGAGCCACATCAACCGTCAAAAGGGTGGTCGGTGCAATCAGCACCGGGCCCTTTGGTGTCGTCTCACGAACGATAAATTCAGTGTGCCGACTGCCAAACAAAGTGGCACGAATTCGATCGCCCTGAATCACCGGAAGGCCATCCAGAAGGCTCCCGATATACTTCATATCACGCTCACCTGGCACCACATCGGTAGGCGAAAGTACCAGCTTTTGCGCCGGCTGCGTAGCCACTTTGCGCACCGTCACGATCTCATCGAGCGCCACTCCGGCGTTGACCCGCGAAAGACCATCGAGCTGCACCTTGGCCCCGTTCCTGAACTCCTTGTACGCGGGCATCAGCTTGCAGACACTACAGCGTTTTCCGGAAACTTCGATGCTATCGCCGATTTTAGCCCCTAGCGCCTCGATATCGGCCGGATCCATCCTGGCTAACGCTCGACCAGCGTCTTTGCCAAGGGCTTCACTGACTTTAAGCCGCAGCGCGCTTTCGGCCGGCTTCTTCGTCTCACGGGTTTTTTTCTGCATCGAACTCTCCGGTTTTCGCCGCGCGGTCACCTTCTCATTTCACAAAATGAGAGAACCAAGAGGCGCATGCTTATTTATCGAGCCGTATTTCTACGATTCCGCCGTGGCAGGTAAAGCTCATTTTGTCCGCTGAAAAGCTGACCGGCAAAAGCATTTCCTTGCAGTATTTTTTCTCACCCCGCTCGGCTGCCAGCGTCAGGATATCGTCGTGGAGTTCCAGTCGCACATCTTCTTGCGTGACGCCCGGCACTTCAGCAACGATCAGGATATGCGTTGGCTCATCGAACAGATCGGTCATGGGCTCCCGAATTTCCTGGACTTCCACGACGCCGCTGTGCTCGTCCTTTCGAAGGTTGCCAAAGGGTTCGACTTTGGCTCCTTGTTCGCCCAAGCCGGTCTTGAACGAAAACCCGTACACGCCCTGCAGACGTTTGTCAGACCCCAAATCGAATTTGCCACTCTTGCTCGTGACGCCGTCGGTTTTGTCCGCCTCGTCAGCCAGTTTTCCAAGCTGGTCAATAAGCCCGCCAAGCCCGCCTAAAAAACCGTCTAAGCCCGACTCTTCAGGCTTTGACGCTGCTGGTCCTGCAAACAGACCTCCGAGCCGGCGCTGGATCTCTTCTAAGCGCTGTTTGCCTTGGGAAAATTGCCCTGATTTGTCCTTATTTGCCACACGTTTCTCCTAAGTTTGTTGGCGCTTCATCCTTGAAGTCGTTCAGATCGGTGCAGCCGGTTGGCGGGCAAGGTCTTGTTCCAAGTCAGCGATTCGCGCTCGAAGCGTATCGAGTTCCTGACTTTCAACTTGTTGCTTCGGCCTCGAATTGAGATAGGAATTGGTCGTCCACCAATCAATGCCCATCTCTTGGGCTTTGTCCACGGAACAGATCAAAAGACGGATCTGAATCGTCAGCAATTCGATATCCACCAGGTTGATCTTGATATCGCCGGCAATCACCACACCCTTGTCCAAAATACGCTCTAGGACATCGGCAAGAGTGGACGAATCTGTGGAATGCGTCATTGAACTTTCGTTCTTATTCATCATATTTGTCCTAAAGTAGTTTCCCCAACGGACCAAGATCAAGATTCAGTTCATCATCGGTCAGCCCGAAATCTTTTTTCAGCCGTTCCATTTCCTCATCTAATCTTAAAAAGGTCAGGCCCAGGCGCTCGATTTCTTCTTCCGAAAGCGTGCCACCCTCTATACGTCGGAGCGACTGCTTTTCCAGCAATTGCCGGATCAACTCAATCAACGTCAACACAAGTTGCCCGAGTCCTTTGCGCATATTTTCCGGATCTAGCGCTATACGCGGCGACGGCGAAGGGCTTTCGGGCTCTGTCATGCTTGCTCTTCCAGTGCCCGCTTCAGCTTCGCTTCATTGGCGGTTTCTACCGAAGTCAGCGTGAGGTTCATGCCCAGATAGATCAAATCGATATCGGCCACCGAAATAACGATTTCGCCGACCACCACCACGCCTGTGTTCAAAACCCGGTCCAGGGTTTCGCACAAAGACATGCTGTCTGCATAGTTAACAGGTTTATTCATCGTCGCAAAACTCCTTCAAATTACAACAGACGCTCATAGACAGCACGCGCCACATGCCCGGCGCCGTCCCGCTCATACGCGTCCGCCTGATCCAGCAGGCACACGCACGCGCTCTCCGCTTGCGCCGTGCCGGGGTGGTTTTCCAGCACATTCCAGTACAGCTCCATAGCCTGCCGCAGGTTGCCTTCACTGCGGTAGCGATGCGCCATGCCCAACAGACGATCAAGTATCCTGCCGTTTACAGACAGATCCCCTGTGGCTCTTCCCGCACCGTCGGTTGGTGCAACCGCTGGTGTCGTCGTGCCCAACGCTGTTTCTGTTTGCATACAGTCCTCCTTTTTTCGTGATGTTCGACGAGATTTTTCTCGTGTGGGCTTAGTTTTAGCCGTCATAAAGTGAGCGCCCCAGAATGCCCAGTCGCTCTCGCTCAACTGATTCTTGCCAGTGTACAACGGTGAGACTTTGCTCTCGGAATGTCTCCTGATAACGCTCCAACAGAAGCAGCTCCGCGCGCCGCAGCACGGCACAGGTCGAACAGGAAGACTCCGGCGTAACCATATTCACGAACAGCACCGGAGCTGAGGCCCGCATCCGCTCACAAGCAGCCACCAGGTCCCCGGTTTCTTCATACGCCATCTCGGTGGGAATCGTCACCGCCATCATCGCCGCCCGGTCCGGATCGGTCAGAACGCGCCGGAACTGTTTTACCTTCTTGGAGAGATCCACCATGGCCTGCGTAACTTTCGGCAGCCGAAACACCTGCCGATACTTAAGAAGTATGCTGAAAAAAGTTTTCAACCAGGCCTCGATCAGCTCTGGCATCTCCAGAAAGCGCAGAAGATGACCCGTTGGAGCGGTATCCAGAATGAACAGGTCATAGCGTCCCTGGTCCATCAGCTCCACAATCCTCGTGATCGCAAGCACCTCATCCAGACCCGGTGGGGCGGTGTCCATGAGGCGCTCTATCACTTCCTGATCGAATTCAATCTGGATATTAGCCTGCGCCGACAGGCGCTCAAAGACCCCTGCCACCTCATCGGCATAGAGCTGTTTTAGTCGTGCGTGTTCAGCTTCTGGATCGAGCTCTATAGCGCTCAGCCCGCGGCTCAGCCGCACTTCATTAGGCCCGATCTGCTGGTTCAAGCAGGTGGACAACGAGTGTGCCGGATCAATGGAGACCAGCAGAATTTCCTTGTCTTGCCACTCTTCAGCCAGCCGCAGCGCCGAAGCACATGCCAGAGTTGTTTTCCCCACCCCGCCCTTGCCCGCAAAAAAAAGCAGCTGCGTAAGGGAGGAGGGAAGGCAAGCCGGATTTTTCACCGCGGCAAAAGACTCAAGAGCAGGCGCAGGGACAGGCGCACTCGCAGGAGCAGGCTGCTGCCAAGCGTCCAGCGGTCGCAACTGCTCCCACAGGGATGTCAGTCGCTCCGTGCCCCGCGTTTCTTCAAGCACCAAGGGCAATCCCCATGGCTCATGGCCAGGAAAGATTCGCTGACTGTCCGCGATCAGCGCTGTTTGTGTCGCCACTCGCGCCGAACAAAGCGGGCATTCAGGCTGAGAATGAAGCAGCCGGTTAACCACCAGCTCGCGCACGGGAATCTGCAGCGAGGCCAGTTCCTCCAGCATCCGGCGCGTGACATGCACGCTGAGTCTCTCAGCCAGCAACACCGGCACAAAGCGGCATTGCGCTGACGACTGCAGCAATGTCCACAGGTAGCGAAGGTCGGATGCCATCTCTTCCAGATAGAGATCTGCTGCATCTTTGACGTAACGTTTGCTGAAAAGGCTCACCATAAACCGATGCTTGGCTAGCATCGTATCCAGGACTATCAGCCATTTTCGCATCAGTTCGGGAAGAGCCAACAGCCGCAGGGTGTGACCAGCTGGCGCGGTATCGACCACAATGCAGGCATAACGATCTTCCTTGACCCACGCCACAATCTCCAGCAAAGCCATCATTTCATCCAGGCCCGGCATCGACAGACCCAACAGTTGAGCGATGTCGGCCTCATCAAGAAATGTGCCGCGCAGCGCGATAGTACGTAGATGCTGGTGATGCCGCGCCCGAAACCGCTCCAGACTGCCCTGCGGGTCAACTTCCCGCAGCGTCAGATTTTGACCCAACGCGTCACCAGCCAGACAGTCACGCAGAGAATGAGCCGGGTCGGTGGACACCAGCAAGTACGAACGTGCGGGATGCTTCGCGGCCAGGTGGAGCGCAGCCGAAGCCGCACAGGTGGTTTTCCCCACTCCGCCCTTGCCGCCAAACAGCAGCAGGCGCAAGCCCTCGTCTCCAAGGAAACCCGGCAAGGAGTGAGAAGCGCTAATCGTCACGGTTCATCGTCCTCGGACTCATCCATCTCTTCAGTCGCATCCGGTGTGCCCTCATCGCGCTCCCAGATTTCATCGAGCCGGTCGAGCAGTACTTTCTCTTCGGCCGCAAACTGCTCATCCGTAAGCTCCCCAGTTTCGAGCTGCATATAAAGCTCGCTCAGCGCGTGGGTGACGTCATCGGCCTCTCCATCGATTTCCTGCTGCGCCGATTTGTGGATTTCCTTGAACACCCAGATCAGGCTGTTGAACGGCGCAAGCAAAATATTATCGACGAGAAACATGACTGCTCTTTATGTTCAGCTCGATGTGGACAAAATTGTGCGGAGCCCAAGGGCCGTTGAAATCGAAAGCGAAGTTATTGTCGAATTGACCAGCCGCCGCCAACACGCCGTCTTCAAATGCTTTGAGGTCTTCGCGCTTGACCAAGCAGGCCAAGTTCATCACCTCCAGGTTATTGCGCGGCGGGTTGGGTTTGATCTCCACGCAATGGGCACGCAGCACCGCCAGAACAGCCGCTGTATGGATCTCTCGCTCTTTGGTCAACAAACGATCGAACTGACTTCCCAGCTCGATCTTGGTCCCGCGCATGGGTTCTTGCAGCCCCCCATACGCGGTATCACGCGCATCCCTCAGGTCGCGATGTGTGCTGACTATGTATTCGTAAATATTCGGCACATCAAAACGCACGCGCAGCCCCATCTCTACCTTTCCCCTAAGGCTGTCGAGTTGTTCTACGAGAAGCGCACTATTCTTGGAAAGAAGAAACTCCACCGCCTGATAGCGGTCGGCAACAGTACCAAAAGCCACCGGCAGTACGGTGCTCTCCTGCATTAGCAGTTTGATCACGCCATTGTGAGAAGCTAGGTTGGCGCGCTCGGGCCGCACGCGTGTTGATGCGATGCCACTGACCACTGCTGCAACCGGGCCTTTGGTGATCGTTGTCACAAGCGCGCCATTGATTCCGACATTCCCCCATTTTCCGGCTTGACTGGCATCGGTAACAGCGTACAAGTATCGCCGTAATGTAGGCGTGTTAGCTTTCTTCATGTCGGAAATTTCCAAAAATTGTATTATTCATAGGCCAAGCTGTGGGGATCTCATGTCAGCAGCACCTGGAATAGCGCCGTCTTTAATGAGGAAGTGGCATTGGCGCAAGCTTGAGTACAAATACTCATAACGTCTCCTTTTACGGTGGCCTGTGATCTACTTCACCTCACTGTCAACCGTGGTCTAAGCCGGCCATCAATAAGACAAGCGTTTGCTCTTCACCTTGCCTGACGACACCGTGTGAGTTGAGTTAGGGTCAGCCTCTGCTACGTTTGGCGCATCCATGAGGGGCTTGTCTACGAAACGATAGAGTCGATGTGCCTTAATGTCAATTTCCGCAATCCGCTTGCGGATATCCGCACAACGCCGCTCCGAGCGCTGCATCTCGGCAGTAAGCCGCAGCGTCTCGGCTCCCAGCATGGATAGTTCCAGCAAAGCCCCATGCGAAGTCCTGCTGCGGCGGGCGTCCCCCAGCCCAGCCATAGTACGAAGATGGGTCAACCCACGACGTTCGGTGCTCATGGCCGTACTCCTATTTACGTGCGTGTGCTTCGCGACTGGCACGCTTCTGTTTGGGGACTGGAATCGGGTCCAGAGCAGGCTTGACCGCAACCGTACAGAATCTGTCGATAATCTCATCCAACCGTTCCAAGCCCAGCGTCTGATTATCGTGTGCAATCTTGAAAAAATCGATATTCATTACGTCATGACATATTTGGCGAAACAGCGGATCTGAGGCGTCAACGACACTACCTCGCGCCGCTACGATGCGCGCTAACATGATACAAGCCCGAATCGTCGGACGCGCGTTGTTGGCTTCTATCGTTCTGGATTCACGAATCATCTTCACAATCGCCTGCGCCTGTACTTGGGGCAGCCCGGATTTCGCTTGGGTGATCGCTATTTCCGTTTCCGCATCATGACGATCCAGTTTGATCGTAATCATCCGATCTAACAGCGCGTCTTGGGTCTTATGAACTCCGGCGTACTCTTCAGGATTACTAGTAAAAATGGCGCTGAATCCGGAGTGTACTGGCAGATAACTCTCACCACCCTGCGCGCTGGGCAACACCAATAGTCGCTCTTCAAGGACTGACAGCAACACATTATTGGCCTCGGGACGGGACCGAGTAAACTCATCATAGATCAGCGTGAATCCATGCTTGCACGCTGACGTCAGCCGGTTATCAACCCATTGTTTGGAGACGCTCTCTTCTTTTTTGATCACCGAGGGGACGTAATTGTCGATCACCTGGGTCGAACGATAACCATTGTGTCCACCCACTAGATCCGAACTTCCAAATTCGTCGTCACCTTGGATAAGAATCACCTGGGATTCCAGTTGGGCGGCCACATGCATCGCCAATGCCGTCTTTCCGGTTCCTGCGGGTCCGCTAAAATGAACCGGATAACCTGCCCTAAGATAGCTCAACGCCCGCTGCGTGATATTTTGAATGTAATCGGTCTCGACGAAATCCGGCCTCTTGTCCAATGTCAGCGATGTTAAATTTTCAGCTTGTCCCATTACACTTTTTCCTTTTCGCGCGTTTGTAGTTGTGATCGCCCCAGCCCCGACACTTCAAACAAGGCAAGCCACTTGATTTTTTAGAAGCCTGCCCTGCCTGTGCAGTACGCGTAATCGATTTCAGATGACCGGAAATAATTCAAGCTGCCAGGGGACTTATCATCCGTCCTTAGGCGGAGCGTAAAGACGTGTCCCATCAACTCTCCGGGCCTCTCCTTTTTCGATCAACCCCTTCATAATCTTGCCGATTTCAACGGCAGGCATCGACATCTGCTCGCCAATTTGACTGGCGGAGATACCACTCAAGTTTTCCCGCACGACTTGGAGGATTTTTCTCTCGGTTGGCATCTTGGATTCGTGCTTGCCTGGCTGCGATTTTGCTTCGATTTCCGGATAGTCAGCCGCACGCGCCTCGAAGTCGGACTTTTTCATCACTTCTTCCGCCATTTCAAAACTCTCACCCTCCGCCCTGGCGACCGCTGTGGAGGTCTCACCTGACATGGCAGGCCCTCTGCTGCTGCTGTTGTTCCATATCTGAGCGGCAGCTTGCATATCATCGCGCAACTCATTTTGCGTCTTGTTAAAGCCACGCCTCAATTTGGTGATATCGCCGCAAAGCGACGCTGTGTCAGCACTTAACACTTTTCGCAATTGCTCAGCCATCTCACCGTGCGTTTGCTTAAACCCGCCAAGCATGACGTCAGTCTCGTTTCGGATCGAAAGCGCGAAGTTCTCAAGGTCTTGAGAAAGCTTTTGTGACATGTTTTGACGTGACACGCTGAACTCACCCATCAGCCTGTCATTCCCTTTGACGCGCGCTTGGCCGTCTTTGGTAAACTGCTTCTGTTGGGCCATGGCCATAGCAGCGTGTTCCTTGGAACCAGCAGCCCGCAAGGATGCTACAGACATTGAAATTTGATGGGTCGCTTGAGCGAGCCCGCGCCGCAGATCTCGCCCCATGCGGCTATGGTCCTCGCGATGCTTCCGGCGCATCGAACCGACCTGATGTGCCCGTGCGCCGCATTCGGCAGCAAGGCTGGACTTCTGCTGGTGCGCTGTGATCGCTCGCGCACGGCCGAACTCAGACAGCATACTGTTCACGGTCAGAACGCAGTCTCGCCTTGAAGCGACGACAGACTCCGTCAATGACGCCATTTGTTCTGTGAACTTACCCATAGAACACCTCGATCGTATTCAGATTTTACTGCCCGTAAACTACCCGGCCGGGAGAGAACTTAAGCTTCTCTCCCGGCCGGGTAATCGTCTAGGTACTACCTTACGCCGGTGATGCTGCACTGGCTGTGAGGCCAATAGCTTCCGCATACTTGAGGTAAGTTTCAACCGACGCAATCACTACGCGCAGTTCAATCGACACGAGCTCGATACCGACCAGAGATACTTTTACAAAGGCGTCAATGACAATACCTTTGTCCAGAATGCGGTCAACTACTTCTGCCAGGCTCGAAGAATCTGTTGATTTTTGTACGTTCGCCATTTGAGCAACTCCTGAAGTTTTCCCTGAAGGGTCTAGACCCATGTGTTACGGCCGACATAGGGTTAATTTTCGGCCGCAATCAAAGCGAGCAGATTACGTGCCAAAACTCAGGGAAATGAATGCCTCCCCACTCTCAAGGGGAAGTTTTCGCATCAGGGAAGGTCTGCACAGGTCCGTTCTGAACCAGTCATTCCAATAAATAATTGTTAAAAATTAATGCGTTATAAAAAATATCCGGCAAGCTCAAAGAGCGCTCTGTTCCAGTGCCGAGCGTCTTTGGCTCTTGTGTCCCAAGTGACTTAGCACGGGGAAAGGGATAAGCATTCACGCTTAAAATTTGAGATGTAGGGAATATTCTTCCTGTTTTACGTGAAAATAGGTAATAGATTCCCGGTAGTGTTGACCCTATTTTGTTTTGGCACTCAGCGATGGCATAAGGTGCTTCACCTGTATATCCGGGTGCAGAAGCACTTCAACCGAATGAGCCAGACCCAAGAACAGGAAACCGATCTCGTCCGCGCCCAAGGTGTCATTGATGCGTTGGGCAATGTAGTGATCTCGTTCGGCCAGGAGTTTGCGACCCTCGTCGGTCGCTGGTGCGGCGTCAGCTTTCTCGGGCACAGGCGGCGCCGTCAGTCCAGCGCGGAGCAATGTGAGCTCCTGCACCAGTAACTCCGGGGATTCAGTTCCCATTAACACGGCTCCTTTTTGCATCAAGTCCAGCAGCAGTTGATGGTTCTTGCTGCCGCAACCGGCCACCTCCTTCACGAGCTCTTCTTCGCGGCCACATTCAGGTAAGCCGTCCTGGTAAAGACGAATCCTTTCATACGGCAAAGCTAAGGCCTCGATCAACTGCCAAATCAATTGACAAATGCCAGCCCAGAGTCCGTGAATCGCCTGCAGATGCTCCTCCCATTTGGCCAAGCCGTACTTTTGCACGTACTCCTGTTTGGCTTGATCGGAGAAGGATCCCATGTCCTGCTCTGTATGAATAATGGGGACTAGGATAAGCAATCGCATGGCAAATTCCTTTAAGCGTTTACGGGTGGACTTGGATTCGAAAGAAATTTAAAGGGCTCTTTTGTACGAGAAGAAACTTGAGGAACGCCAGTATGTGGCTCAGCAAGAGAAGTGGCAAAATTCAATGGCTATATCGTACGTTAGACAGAGTCATCAACTGTTCCTAACGTCTTGTGAAACTTCAGTTTACTGCAAAGCGTCTTATAATCGATCTGGAGCAGACGCGCGGCCAATGCCTTATTGTTATTTGTCTGCTCCAACATTCGGGTCAGTATCTGTTGTTCTGCAGAGTGACGTACCGAGTTGATGATATCCTTAAACGGAACCTGCCCGTCCGACCCTTGCGAAAAGGCGTCCGGGTGAAGTGGGCACGATGCGTCACACAAGCTACGGGAAGTCTGCGGTGTGGGTGTTGTGCCAAGGTCACAGGGGTGACCCCGGTCATCGTCTTGAGCTCTCCCGGACAACTCGAAGTGTTGAGAGAGCGCATCGGCGGTAACTGTGCCGTTTTGATCCATATTCAGCACCAGCGCGTGGCGAATCGCATTGCGCAGTTCGCGAACATTGCCCGGCCAGTCGTGATGCTGGAGTAAATCTAAACCTTCTTCCGAAATGCCGGTGACGGACGTGCGACGTTCTCGGCGCTCAATGCCCAAGAAGTGTCGGACCAGATCGGGGATATCCTCTTTGCGTTTGCGCAGGGGTGGAAGAACAACAGGGTATTCGTTGAGCCGGTAGTAGAGATCCGAACGGAACTCCTTCTTTTGAATCATCTGTTCGAGACTCACATTGCTCGCTGCGATGATTCGGGCCGTTAGCCGGCGCGTTTGCGTTCCGCCAATCCTTCGAAACTCCCGGGCCTCGACGACCCGCATGAGACGGGTTTGCATCAGCAGCGGAAGACTGCTGATTTCGTCAAGGAAAAGGGTCCCCCCCTGGGCCAGGTCGAACACTCCAGGGTGGGATTCAACGGCCCCCGTGAACGCCCCTTTCTTATGCCCAAAGAGCTCAGACTCGATCAGAGACTCGGGGATGGCGCCGCAGTCCAACGCGATAAACGGCCCGCCCCCCCCGGCGCTGAGGTCGTGGATGGCCCGGGACACAAGTTCCTTTCCGGTCCCCGTTTCCCCGTGTAATAAAACCGTCAAATCGGTTGGGGCGACGTGTTTTACGGCATGAATAACTCTCTGGGCTTTCGTTCCCACCCCCATGGACTCAATCAGGCGCGCCAGTGTCTCTGCCCTCTCCGGTTGCGGCAGAGCGCGTGGCACCGAACGTCTTTCTGGCCCGAGCCAGGCCATCGAATCAGCCAGTACGCGCCGCAAGCTCCGTTCGAGCATCCGATGGTCGTAAGGCTTGGTTAAGTAGTCATTGGCGCCGCACCTGAGTGACGCCGCCGCATCCTGAACATTCCCGTAGCCTGTGAGCATGATCACAGGCGTGTCGTACTGCTTGCGGATTTGCTGCAGTACCTCATGGCCGCTCAGGTCGCCCAGGCGAACATCAAGCAACACTGCATCAACCTTCTGCGTTGACAGGGTCGCCAGTGCGTCTCTTCCGGTCTCCGCCAGCAGTGGCACAAAGCCTATTTTCCGCACGAAGGTGGAAAGGATCCAGCGAGCGTCCTCCATGTCGTCCACTATGAGAACCGTGATCGCGTCGGTCATATAACCCCTTATTTGCGTTATTGTAGCCGCGCCCTGAAGGAGCTGGCTTTTGGCGTCGGCACGTACACGGCGAGCATCAATCATGCGGGCGCCGGTCAGCAAAAGCTCGACGACGCTAGTGACTCCTGCCTTGCTGCTCGATGCTGATGCGTGCCATGAACGCTCTGGCCACCAGATCGAAGATGTGCGCTTCAGTGACCACAGAATCGGCTTGCCGGTCCTCGGGCAGGGTCGCCGGCATAGTGCGTGGCAAAACTCTGGAAGTGTTGAGGCCGTTCGAACAGCGGGAACGGCGGAGTAAGCACCCATGCCATCATTGATGCGGCGCCCGGCCAGGATGATTTCTGGGTAATAGCCAATGGCTTGGGCTTTGTGAGTCAGGTAGTAGCGATCTACCTCAACACAGTACCTGCCCACCAGTCCGGGCTTGAACGGTAGGCGGCTTCGGCCACGCGAATGGAGCTGCAAACCGGGGACGGATGTGAAATCCGTCCCCTATCACGATGTCGCCGGCTTTAGGTTTTTGCTCAAAAATTCGCCTGCACCACGGCTGTCAACGGCACTTTTACTCTTTGTTGCTTCTGCATAAAGGTAATTAGCACGATGGCTCTTTCATCGCCGTCGTAACTTTGAAAAATGGCGCTGATACCGCTAAACGGGCCACCTTCGAGCTTCAACTCTTGGCCCTTTTGAAGACCTTCCTGGTTATTAATGCTGTCCAAGGTTTTCTGTATTTCCTGCATTACGGTGTCTGCCAGTACAGCCGGGCGCCCACCAAAGCTGACTGTGCGGCTGACGCCAAGGGTTGAACGTATTTTTGACCAAAGCGGGTCATGCGTCTGCATATTGATGAACAGGTAACCTTTGAACAGTGGCTCTTCAACCCAGGTACGCTTGAGTTTGCGGATGCGCTGCACGGTAATTTTCGGGAAAAAGGATTCGATACCTTGTTGCGATAAATTAACGAATGCTCTGTTGCCTTCCGTCGGTTTGTACTGAACCACGTACCAAGCCATACCCGTGTTCCCTTGCTGCGCTGAGCAGTTCCTGACAAAGTCTTTGTAACCTCAAATTAGGTACAAAGTATACTGGTCAAAATACTTGATACAAGTAACGAAAATCAAAATTTTATGTTTTTTGTAGCATTAGTATCCGCATTGAAGATTTTCGCCAGCCAGCTAATGAGTGGGCAACTCGTTTTGAATATTATTTGCCAGGTCAGCCAACGCGCTTTGTTGCGCCGGCGCTAGGGTGCCGGTCGCTTACGCCTGTTTTACTAAACTGGCGGCCTGCTGCAGGCACGGCGCCAGAGGCCAGTACCAACAGAATTGTTGTTCGCTTTGGTTTTAATCCAGGTGGTACTGAAGGGCTTGGCCTGTCATCAAACACAAATATTGTCTGAGCTGTCAGGGCTTGTGTACAGTCTGACCGGGAGCGCCGTCACAAAAGAGCGCTGCCAGTTGTTTACAACACCATCATAAATGACATACTTATCTTTTTCATGGATCAAAACACTCAGCCGACTTACAGCCGCCATGTAATGCGACAGGTCCAGCTTGTCTTCCTGGATTCAAGTATTAAGTGCAGCACCGCTTGTTTCCAAGGCTCCTGAGTATTCGCCCCAGAAAACCTCTGCCGGTGTGCGATAGCCCAGCCGTTTCCTTGGCCGGTTATTCAGTTTGTTTACAGCTTGCGTGATTGCCTTTCTGGACACCTTGGCGAAGTC
>Ga0307947_1001275_pt1 | contig 19707 bp, 25 predicted proteins | sample OrgLakmetagen232_FD_201840 | JGI IMG/M metagenome (GOLD analysis project Ga0307947, IMG submission 201840) | Saline water microbial communities from Organic Lake, Antarctica - #232 | ecosystem: Environmental > Aquatic > Non-marine Saline and Alkaline > Saline | place: Antarctica: Organic Lake...
CCCCAAATTACTGAGCCCCCCCAAATGACCACCCACCAATCGACCCCTCATAATTGACTCATTTACATATCAATCAATAGCTCTGGACGTCAGAACTTCGAATATGTAATTTTGTTTTCAATCGACACGTGACGCCAAAACGTTATGACAACTACAGCCTCCTGATGGTTACATGATCTTTTTAATGTGCAGGTGGATGGAGCTCGAGGGCTGCTGAACGATTACTTGGCCGATGTCTTCATTTTCACCGATGCCTCCTCAGGTATGCTTAGAGCGCACGCACTTGCTCATGATTAAAAGTATGTACTCATGATCTGTTGTACACATCAACAATATATAACCATATTAGCGTGCTAATAGCAAAGATGCTCCTTGTGTTTCATTACCTATAAAACTGCCCAAACCTGCTTATAAACGCATGTCTTAACTTGATTATCCAGGTTAAGCATGTTCAAATGTTCAACCATACTATTGTATACCTGGCTTACTAACTGAAGGCTGCAAAAATAGGTACACCTAGGTTGACAGTAACTTATTTATAGTTAATCTGTGCTGCGCGTGTGCTGAAATGTCTAGCTCCCGCAGGCTTTGGTGAGTTGAAACCGGTGTAGCTTTGGTGAGTTGAAATCAGTGTAGCTTTGGTGAGTAGCTGCAGGCTTTGGTGAGTTGAAATCGGTGTAGCTTTGGTGAGATGAAATCGGTGTAGCTTTGGTGAGTTGAAATCGGTGTAGCTTTGGTGAGTCAAAATCGGTGTAGCTTTGGTGAGTTGAAATCGGTGTAGCTTTGGTGAGTCAAAATCGGTGTGTAGCTAAGTTGAGCTCTAAGTTGACGCAGGCAGCATAGAACTAGAGGGGGTTATCTGAGGCCCCTAATGGGGGTGTTTTCATTTTGTGAATTGAGCATGGGCCCTCCAACTTGCTAATTCTAAGCATAGCATCCAAAGGTAGCACCTGAGCTTGAAATCAGCAAATGGGGGGGCTCACGTCGAATTGCTCGTGGCGTGTACCCCACTTTTTACCACAATTTCTTCATACCAGATCACCCACTGCACCAATCTGAAATATTTTTTTTGGTATGATAGTTGATGCACGGCAGAGCATGAAACAGGGTCTCTGTCCAGCTCCCAATTACAACGTGCTCGGACTTGTATAAAGCGTTTATTAGACGGACTGATGTAGTGTTTTATAGACAAATTGCTGACCAGCGTGCAACGGCCTTTCAAAACGGCCTTATAGACAAATGCTGGCCAGCGCGCAACGGTCTTATAGACCTTGCTGACCAGCTGAAAAAGATGACCAGCTGAAAGCGTGCAACGGCCTTATAGATTATAGACCTTGCTGACCAGCGCGCAACAGCCTTTCAAAAAAAGAACAGGAAACTTGCACAGGCAGTGAATCACTGCTCCCCCCTCATTAAAAAGGAAAAAGGAGCCACTTTGGTACCTGGTGCCGCCAACAACAGTTGCCTCGTGGGAGGGATTTCTCATGCAGCAAAGCTAAACGTATTTTTTGTTTTATCAAAGCGGTCAATACGGAGCAATAAGGAGGGGGAAGTGATGAATGCCACAGCAAAGCCACATGTTGTGATACATTTTATAAACAACGCTGTTTTCCCCTACTTTCCAACCACAGAGCGTGAACACTTTCTTCACTGTCCTTTCAGTGCTGAGGCGTGCGCAAAACACACATGCACACACACAGACACAATTACTCACATATGAGATGCGCACACACACAAGGATACACAAAAGCACACACACACAACTTTTCACAATGCACGCGTACTTACACACGCGCGCACACACACACACACACGCTCATACGCTCACACATACACAAATATGTGCACATGCGCACACACACACACAAACACACACACACACACATACACAAATATGCACACACACACATACACACACACACTCACACACACATACACACACACACACACAGGAGCCAGCAGCGGCAGCTCTCCAGGCTTTGGAGTGACCCTTGTTGCGGAGACCACTAGTGGCTGCCTCATCAGTGCAGAGGCTTGTGCAAAGCATGACCATGCACGGAGCACGCAGGGCACAAGCAGCAGCAATTTTGATGAAGGCATGATGGATGTGGATGGAGGAGGTGGGTTTGCACATGTTTGGGTGTAGGTGTCGGTACTTTTTGTTCTGCAGCAGCAGCTGTTTTGATGAAGGCATGATTGGATGTGGATGGTGGAAGGAGGTGGGGGGGTACTCTGTGATTTTGCAACAGCTGCTGTTTTGATGGGGGCTTGTTGGATGTGGATGGATGGAGGTGGGCTTGCACTTGGATTTTTGTTACATCCTGGCAGCAGCTGGTTTGACAAAAGCGTGGTTATGGGATGCAGAAGTGGAATGAGGTCTGGACGTGGTTGGGAATGGGTGAGATTCAATTGCTGTTCGGGAGTGGGTGAGATCAAAATGCGTGGTTGGGAGTGGGTGAGATCCAAATGCTGTTCGGGAATGGGTGAGATCAAAATGTGTGGTTGGGAATGGGTGAGATCAAATGCTGTTTGGGAATGGGTGAATGGGTGAGATAAAATGCGTGGTTGGGAATGGGTGAGATCAAAATGCGTGGTTGGGAATGGGTGAGATCAAATGCCTGGTTGGGAATGGGTGAGATCAAAATGCTGTTCGGGAATGGGTGAGATCAAAATGCGTGGTTGGGAATGGGTGAGAACCAAATGCGTGGTTGGGAATGGGTGAGATTAAAATGCTGTTCGGGAATGGGTGAGATCAAAATGCTGTTTGTTGCTGTGACTGTGCCGCGGCAGTGCTTTCGATAGGAGCATGATGGATGCGGGAGCAAGGAGGGTGTTAGGACGTCGTGCTTGTGTATCAAAAATGTGTTCTTTGCAGTGACTTTGTCGCGGCAGTGCTTTGGTGTGAGCATGATGAGTATGGTAGAGTTGGCTGATTTGCATGTGGATTTTGATGCTTTCTGTGTAGCAGCAGCTTTTTTGACAAGGGCGTGAGGTGGATGTGGGTGTGGATTGAGGTCTCGGCGTGGCTAGGGCAGGTGAGGTTGTTTTTCAGGGGCCATACTTGCTGAAATCATGCTGCTGCAGTGGCATTTTTATGGGGGCATGGTGAACGTGGGTGGAGGAGGCAGGTGCTGTTTTAATGATAACGACGGCGTATGGGCCACTGTATGTGGTATGGGCCACTGTGTGTGTTATGGGCCACTCTGTGTGTTATGGGCCACTGTGTGTGTTATGGGCCACTGTGTGTGTTATGGGCCACTGTGTGTGTTATGGGCCACTGTGTGTGTTATGGGCCACTGTGTGTGTATATTATGGGCCACTGTGTGTGTTATGGGCCACTGGGTGTTAAATGGGCCACTCTGTGTGTTATGGGCCACTGTATGTTTTATGGGCCTCTGGGTGTGTTAGGCAGTCCACGAAATGTGGTGGAATGAATGCTGGATTGGAGGAGGTGGGTATGGATGGGAGTGCGTGAGTGGTAGGGTGAGACGTAGGAACGTATGTACGTATGTAAGTAGGTACGTATGTACATAATATATATGTACCTAGGTACGTAGGTACGTAGGTATGTAGGTACGTAGGAACGCTGGCTGTATGTATGTACGTAGGTACGTAGGTACGCTGGCTGTATGTACGTAGGTGCGTATGTACGTATGTACGTTGGTACATATGTATGTAGGTACGTATGTATGTTGGTACGTAGGTACGTTGGTTGTATACGTATTTATGTAGATACGTATGTATGTTGGTACGTATGTATGTAGGTACGTATGTAGGTAAATCGCTATTTGTGTACACCATGTTCAGAAGTTTCCCCGCTCCCCGCTGACTACTCTGTAAATCAATGTAAATAACTAAGTAAAACCCCTGTGTGTGTGCTGACATGTTTGAGTATGTTTTCACACACATAACACACATAACATAACATAAAGCGTATGTATGGGGTGTGTGCGTATGTGTGTAAATGCATGCCCACACAGCCATCCCGGACGTCTACAAATTTACAAGGGCCTGTGAACTCCGCCACTCCGCCATGTGTGTACACCATGTTCAGAGGTTTCCCCGTAAAATACCCTGTGTACGCGATGCAAGGGAAGGCAGGTTTGCTTAGGTAGACGAGTCTTGAGTCTGTGCCTGCGATTATTGATGACTCTGTAGCACATTGTGAGCAAAGGCAGTGCTCGCTAAGGTAGACGAGTCTCGAGCCCATGCCTGGGATTGTTGAATATTAATAACTTATCTATTTTGTAGGTGTAAGGCCTGACAGTCTGCTCTAGTCTGTTGGGTGATCTGAGGAAAGGAGGGGCTCTGCAACAGGAATCGTACTTGTATGGCATAGTTGCAGTGCGTGCCTTTTTTGATCTGAGGTAAGGAGGGGCTCTGCAACACACTCGTAAGGCATAGTATAAGTGCGTGTCTTTCCCCTTGCAAACTCTACGTATTCGGGGTTGGCCAGAACCATAACATATCATTATAATAATTTATGTATATTGTGTGTGACTGGTTGTTTCCCTGCCCACATTACCATGCAAATCTCTGTGTGTACACCCTTATCTGTAAATGTATGATTCTGGCCAAACCTGTGCGCAAAAAGGTATGGGCTGCCGTGCGTGTGTGTGTGAATGCGTGTGTGCGTGCATGCGTGCATGCATGCATGCATGCATGCGAGCGTGCGCCCGTGCTTGCGTGCGTGCGTGCGTGTGTGTGTGTATGTGTGTGTGTGTGAGCGAGTGCACGCGCTTATAAGTTAAACAATGCCTCGTTGATGGGGCATGACGGATATGACTCTTTTGTATAAATCAACTACCAGTTGGCACGTGGAACGCACTGCACTATTTTAAAGGTTGGCCAGAACCCTATATATTCAGGTATGTATACGGTATTTTTGGCAGGGAAATCACCAAATGTATGGTCATATATAAGGTTCTGGCCAATTCTAACTATTTTGCATTAAGTACAAGGAGTACAGATGCTGCGTATTTTTTGTTTTTGGCACTCTTGTTGTGTCTCCAGGGTTACAGGTGTGATATAGTGCTGGTCATGCACACACCACACATCCACGCACACATTTACACACACACACATACACATACACACACGCACGCACGCACGCACACGCACAAGTGGTAGTGATGGTGCTTATTGTACCTTGTACCAGACTCACACACACACATGCACACACACACATACACATAAACAAATAAACACAAGCACACGTGCATGTGGTTTGGATGGTGTGCTTATTGTACCAAACTTACGCACACACACACATACATACACACGCACGCACACACAAACACACACAGGTGGTAGTGATAGTGTGCTCATTGTACCAGAAGACGTAGGAGAAGTTGCGTCAGCTGCCTTGTTACAGGTATGTGCATTATGTGTGCTCATCTCACTCTGATGGCAGGTAGCCATGGTTGCTGCCTTAATTACGCACAGCATCCTGAAGCAGGAATACTGTGTGTGACAACGGGAATTTTGTATATTGTATATTGTGTGTGTGACACCCGGAATATTGTATATTGTATCATGTGTGTGTGACAACGGGAATACTGTATATTGAATATCGTGTGTGACAACGGGAAAATTGTATATTGTATATTGTGTGTGACAACGGGAATGTTGTATATTGAATATTGTGTGTGACAACGGGAAAATTTTGTATTGTATATTGTGTGTGACAACGGGAATGTTGTATATTGTACATTGTGTGTGTGTGTGACAACGGGAAAATTGTGTATTGTATATTGTGTGTGACAACGGGAAAATTGTGTATTGTACATTGTGTGTGTGACAACGGGAAAATTGTGTGTGACAGAGCGCTTGCGCTTTCTCTCTCTATATATATCTCTCTCTCGTTCTCTCTCCTTGTTTCTGCCCTGTAGCAGGCAAACATAAGATACGGGATTGCCTAGTTTTTATATACATGGGGCATTGTGCCATTCATCTGTGACCTTTTGCACAAGAGTGCTCCAGATCTTTGCTACAGTTTGCTGTAGGCTTCGTCATTACACCAAGTTGCCGTGGAGGGAGATCAAAACCAAAGACACGCTAGAACCAAAATTGGGCTGCAGGCCCTCATAAGAGCAAAACAACGCAAAGAAGCAAGCGGCAAGTCCATAAGTCAGATCCAAGCGAGCTCAGATGGGAACACCCACAAGTCAAAGCACAAGCTGAGGGGGGGGGGCAAGAAAAGCAACTTTAGCAAACGCAAGGCATAGAAAGAATGCCTAAAACAAGAGTACACAGCACTTTATGCAAAGTGCCTGCCAGATCTCAGCCTATATTCACTACGCAACAACTCCAGTTCTACGGCTGAAGCAGAAAACTGATTATATCTTAAGTTTGAATTTTGAATAGACACCCTGAATCATTAGGAAATGGTTTGCAGGCATAATAGGTTCCAGAGCTGCGGGCGTTGTTCCGCTGTCGTGAAATGCGCTCTCTAGTTGCCAGCTTAAGAAGTACTTTTTGGGATGGAATGACTCTGCATGTCTTAGCCGAAAGTTGTTGTCAACGTGCCAAAGCCTCAGACATGGCCAACAAACCTTTCACCTGACGCAAAGCTCCCTCTGTTCCTATTAAAATGCAACAGACTTTCTTGAATGCATTGGTCGCCTTTGTTCCTTTGTCTCTGCTTTAAGATGTTATACTTACCAGGGCTGTGCAATGACACTGTCAGACCCATTTTGCACCGTAATTACGGTACGGTTGACAGTCTGTACCGTCAGACCGTCGAAAACGACCTAAGGTGATTTGGAAATGATGGAATTGACCATCCATTGACATCATCCTTCAATAACAACGGCATATTCAACCTCAACCTCTATTTAACCTCATATCCAGCGTCGCGGCGGTCAAGGGACCACCCCCCGTACGGTTCCGTATCTGACTTACTGTCAGCTGCTTTTTTGCTGTGTATGTTACGTGGATATATGTATCGCACGAAGCACAGAAATGGCATCTGTTGGATTACCCTTTTCAGCAACGTGTCAGTGTAAAGTTGAGACCACTCAAATCCTGGTCAAGACACAAATGTTTTGCTGTTCCTTCTTTTCTTTTTCCTGTCGTTGACACGTCAATCGTTTGTTTATAGAAATTATACAAGTAATACACATAAAAATGAGGGGGAAATAGCCAAAATGGTCAATTTGGGGTCAAAACGCCATTTTGGGGTTTTGGGGGGTGCGTCTCCAGCGTTTTTTCTGGGCCAAATATACGGAATTTTTATTATATTGTCGGAATCCTCAGCTCAATCCCAGTTGATTGCCACCCTTTTGAGCAATTTGGATAAAAGGGGAGGTCTGTGGACATGTCCAAAGGTCAGGGACACACGCGCTCGGTTGCAGGCCGCGGGGTGAGTCAAGCCAATGGAGCAGCAATTCACTCCAAACTTCCAGAATCGTGCCAGCATGAGATAGTCAGTGAAATTTTGAAGGAATGAAAGCATTGTGGGGCTGTGCAAGCCAGTTGTGGGTGCCTGGTAGGTCATGTGTGCATGGGCCTCCGTATCTCAGTTTTTGCCCCATAACTCTGCAACAATTCAGTTTCAGATCGTGTGCGTATGCGAATGGATAGAGAATTTAAAAAGGAGCAGATTGGTACCCTTTTTGTCTGGGTGGGGGCACAGAAGGGGAATTAGGCGGGTGGGGGGTCCCTTAGGAGGGTCCATTTCAAAAAAGTGGACATGCCTTCCACAAATGAAAAATAAACACCCTCCTGATTCTGTTTACACTTTACGGCGTCAACCGTCAGACCGTCATTGCATAGCCCTGGTTATTACCCTGCAGTCAATGGTCGCCTCTATTTCTTTCGTCTGTTTTTCAAGATGTCATAACCGCTCGTAACTGTTGGCCAGAAGCGTACACGTGTGTGTACGTGTGGATGGACTGTATGTATGGATGGACTTTGGCCAGAAGCTTACACATGTGTGTATGTATGTATGGTGTGTGTGTGTGTGTGTGTGTACGGGATTTCTCGTTACTGTTGGCCAGAAGCGTACACATGTGTGTACGTGTGGATGGGCTTTATGTATGGAGTGACTGCTGTTGGCCAGAAGCTTACACATGCGTGTATGTGTGGTGTGTGTGTACGGGATTTCTCGTTGCTGTTGGCCAGAAGCGTACACGTGTGTATGTGTGGTGTATGTGTACGTTAATGCTTGTTACGTAAATGCTTGTTACGTAAATGCGTGTTACTGTTGGTCAGAAGCTTACACATGTGTATGTGTTTATGTATGGTGTGCAAACAGAAATGCTTGGCAGGGAAATCTCCAGAGGCATACAATCGCATTGTAAGGCACATCAAGTGTGAACCTAAGGCACATCTCAAGGCACATATTAAGGCACGGCAAGTGTGAATCTAAGGCACATCCTAAGGCACATATTAAGGCACGGCAAGTGTGAAGTTAAGGCACATTTCAAGGCACATATTAAGGCACATCAAGTGTGAACCTAAGGCACATTTCAAGGCACATATTAAGGCACGGCAAGAGTGAACTTAAGGCACATTTTCTGGCACAGCAAGTGTGAACCTGGATATTTATACACATTTACATAGGCATACACACAACAGAGATATCTCACACACACACACAGAGAGAGAGAGAGAGAGAGAGAGAGAGAGAGAGAGAGAGAGAGAGAGAGAGAGAGAGAGAGAGAGAGAGAGAGATACAAGCACACACGTGTGCACACACGTACTTGTGCATGATACAGGAGATCAAACGTGGGGGAGTAGTGGATGGTGCACACCAAGGCTTGCTGCTGCTCTTAGCGGCGTTGGGGCCTCCAGAGCTGGCGCAGGTTGGTGGTCACGTCTTGAACTGCAGCAGGGCTGTGCAGTGCCCGTGTGTGTGAATTTTGTGTGTCTTTGGGTGTGTGTGTGCGTGTGTGTGTGTGTCTGTGTGTGTTTATATGTAATGTGTGTGTGGACACATGCGCATAGTGTGAACCAAGGCTTCTTGCTACTGCTGCTGCTGCTGTTGCTTTAAGCGGCAATTAGGCCTCAAGCTTAGTAACAGGCTTGAGCGTGTGTTTCATCATAGAAGGAGAAAGAGTCATATTATTAGGTACCCCAGTATTGTTAAATTACACCATCAACAGAAATATACAATGCCTCTTATTCTGCGGGTTCGGCTCGACCCGTTGACTCTTCATGCCGTGCGTACTCTGCGTTGCGTCACTGCAAGCTTTACGCATGCAATTTGGCCCCCTCAACAAGTGTGTCATGTCTCTTGCTCTGCAGATTCGGCTTGGCCCGTTAACTCCCCATGCCGTGCGTACGCTGCGTCACGTCAAGGACTTTTTGCGCGTGCAGTTTGATTTAGAGGCTGAGGAAGATAGCCGTACAATATTTGGGACTTGCGTGGGAGCAGGCCTGAAGAATTTGGCACGGAAGACGGATTAATTCGTGTGCGTGATAATTGCAGATTGTGAATAGCGATACAGGAGTAGCTTGTGTCTAGCACCATCCTGTTTTGCACCCTGTCAAACTCCAATGCCTCGCTCACAGGTCAGATGGTGGCTACTACAACGATATTGTTTTTTGTGGCTTATTTGTTAGCCGGTCGGTTGCTAGTTGGCCTCTACCAGCCACAAATAAATCTACTTTCACAGACATAGAGACAGGTAGTATGAAACGAATGAAAATTAGGTGGTCACTAAGGATACAAGGTTTACAAGGTTTACAAGAAAGGGGGTTACAAGGGGTTACAAGGATGGCCTACAGCCTGAAACTCTGGCTGATGGCAATTGGCTGGTGAAGCAAAATCAACCAGTGTCGAAAATTGAAACTAAATCTGACAAATTTGGGGAGTCTGTATGAGTCTTGATTCAGGAATGCATTGATCTCAAAATCTGTGATACTGTGATGACAAGTTAAGAAAGGAACAGATTCAGAGCTCGAAGGAGCAAACGCACGCAGAGTCTTAAATATTCCTTCAAAAGGGTCTCTGTATCTCAGGCGCAGCTCGCACACTTCAGCACACTTGCAAAAGAAAAGCACATGCTTCTCATCTTGAACTTCTCCACACTCACAATTATCACAAATGCTAGAACACCATGCCATTTGCAAGACTCCACTCTCAAATGGTGTGCACGCAATCTGAATCTGCTGAAATTCCTCAACACATGTTTGTCCAAATCCTTGTACAAGTAGGAGGGGATGGAAAATGGAGAACCTCTAGGCTCTAAGACCACTCTCAGAACTCCCACACCACTTGTGATACGTCACTGCTTTCTTGTTTACTGCGCGAGGACATGAAAAATTAGCTTCCCTCCTACCTTCAAATGCCTGAAACGCAAATCGCAAATGAACTCTTGCATGGGAACCTGTGTGGCTCTCAGCATTTTCTGTTTGAACATTGCACTACCTTGCAGTCCATTGAACATATTCGAGACTTGAGCAGACCAGCAAGAACTATCAAAAGAAGCAAGATGCAAATCTGCCTTCAGCACGACGTAGAGTCTCACTGTAATAATTAAGCATGTTATTAAAAAAACCTGATGGAAGCACGGAACCAGAAAAATTGCAAGGGCTCCTGACCGCGCTCTCTAAGCACCTTTACAAGAAGAAGGCCTCAGTCAATACGCTCGACTGCTAGCCTGCTCATAAAAAGCAATTAGTTCTGTAAGAGAAAAGGAGTTCTTGTTGTTCTGGTGCAAAGAGGCAAATACGTCCTGCACTCTTGTCTCTGAGAATAAGGACGCAAATCTCCTGCGAAGAGAAACCACATGAGGGTGCGTGAAGTGAAAAATGACATGCTGCTCATCTTGGACACCATCTCACTCACTAAGGATACAAACCACCTAGTAGAAACCACTCCGCTAAAGGAAAAGTTTACAAGGTTTACAAGAAAAAGGCCTTCAGTCAAGAAGTAAGACTGGTAGTCTGTTCTTTAGGTATAAAACGGGGATGGAATGTTGAGGGGTCACAGTCACCACGCCTTCATGGAGTGTCATGCGCGAGTGTGGATTTGGAACCCGCCGGTGAATGGGAACCCGCCCATACAAGGGGTTACAAGGTTTACTAGACAAGGCCTTCAGTCAAAGCATGCGACTGCTGGCCTGCAGTTTATGCAGAAAATAATAGAGTTTGTTGTTGTTCTGGTTATAAGAACTCGCCCCTACAATTCAACTGGTTTTGCACTGTGTCAGCAATGCGGCTGTACAATTCTTTGGCTAAATCCAACAGCTACACCATGAAAAAGGTCTTACATGCTGACATGCAGCTAAGCACACGGTCCAGTGATTGCTTATCAACCCGTATTACTTCTGCCATGGATGGTCTGGCACAATTGTATATCTACAAACAGAAGCTACAAAAACGTGAACCCATTGATCTCAGCCGTTTTGTCCTAGACCTCAGGAAGAGACACTTGGAGTACTGGACACCTTATTCTGAAACTCATCCGAGAGAATACAACAGCAAACGCTATACTTATCACTTGTCATCAATGGTGTGCTCTTCCTACCAAAAGGGCTCTGGTCACTCATTCGCCTTACATCCTTCCCAGATACATGTTTTTCAACCTGCCTCGTGATGTCATTTGCAGTACAGCTCGTTTCAGACTTCGCGTCCATACCCTACGTTTTGAGACAGCGACATGGAGTCAAAGTAATACCCCCACCTGTGACCTGTGTGATGCTGATGATGTGCAAGATGAGCAGCATGTCCTTTTCCACTGCGTCAATCCACATGATATCTCTCCGCAGGATATATGCATCTCTGTTTCCCCCAACAGTCACTACGGTAGCCCATGACGTGTCTAATGTTTTAAGCCAGAACAAGCTTTTTTCATTAAGTAACTGCTTTGAGCAGGCTAGCAGTCACACTTTGACAGAAGGTCTTCCTTTATAAACCTCGTAGAAAAGAAAAGACTCCGCTGGTAGTGATGACACAGCCAGCATGAATAAAGGGAGGGGGTTACTTAGGTGCCCGCACCAGGCAACCCCCCACCGCGCAAAAAACTTAAAAGAATTAATGTGGATCAGGGGGGTGGTGTGCTGTAGCACCCGGACCCAATCCTTGACTGTTGTTGCTTGTGTTATATTGCAGTGCATACCTTGTTTTTATGAGTGCAGATGCATGTCTGATGGAGTGTTCATTCAGTTTGTGTGTCAACTTTTTTATCTTATGGTAATCCAGATTAAGGTCTGCCAGAGGTTTGTCTGCATAGTCTTTGTAGATAGTCCCCATAGATCCAACAAGGATCACGTGAAGCTTGACTTCCCTATATCCTTGTCTGTTTAGGTTGGCCATAAGTATGCTGTGCTGTGCTTTTGCTTCTTGGAGTTGGGGATCAGGCCTAGTGTCTTCACAGAATTAAAACTCAATCAGGTGAACCTTCCACTGGTTTGGATTTAATTTCTTGTCTTTTGCAAGCTGTTAACAGTTTGGGTTGCGGGTGGTTACGCGAGAGGAGCACACAGTGCTATGTAAAAATAGGATGGCGTCAGGACGAGAAGAGGCTTTTAAAGCATGTGCGGTTAGTTTTGGTAACAACCAAGAGGGCAGTGTTTTGTTGGCAGTGTTTCTCAGATCTAGGCCTTGTTCTGGTAGTTTATCTGCGCTGTCTACGTCAGTGTAGGCAATTTGGTTGGCACCGCATGGTCCCTTTTGTAGGGCTTGGACAATCAGCACACTTGCCGTATAATGGCGTTTTATAATCATGTTCCTCATTTTAGTGTGTTAGCAGCCTGAGAGTATGTGAAGTGCACTATCAGTGCAAGGGCAGATGGGGCAGCTTGCTTTGGGTGAGAAGCCGTACCGGTAGGCGTGTTTTTGATCAAAAATTGTACCGGTGCGGTACCTCATAACATTACGCTTTTCGTAGAATTTGAGATCACTATTGTTCCAGAAAGCATTTGTGGCTTGTTTAATGACCAAAGGTCTAAGGTCCTTCCAGTAGTTGTAATACCCTGTGTCTGTTTTGGCACTCCCCAGTCTGTGTGATTTGCACATTTCTGTTTCCAGCTTGGCCTTTAGATCAGAGAGTGCACAAAGCCTAGGTGCAGTTCTCCTCTTCCGCTGGGATTCTCATTGGTGTCTTTAGCCGCAAGCCAGTAAATGTGTGTGTATGCATTACCGTCTGGAGATGGAGGCTGAAAGTGCATGTCATGACCTCCGTCATGTAAGGCAGAGTGTTTGGCAATTGCATCTGCACATTCATTTCCGGCAATGCCGCTATGGGCTTTCACTTTATAGAAGCAGATAGGTTATAATGAAGCAGAAATCATAGATACAAATTGTTCTAGCAGATTTGAGTGTATATGGTCTCGTTGCATTTCAGGGAAGAGTAGCTGTTTTCTAATTTGGCTTAGGGAGCATGCACTGTCCGATGCAATCTGGGTGTACTTATTGGTAAGCGCTGCTGCTATCCCTGTGAGCTCAGCTCTATTGATGGTGTTTGTCATTCCCACGCCTCCTGAGTCCACATAGCATTCAGCTTTGGTTTGAGGGCAGTATACCCCTGCGCCTATAAAGTTTCCGGCCTTGCCTATGCAGCTTCCGTCAGTGTATGCCCATAATTTCCAGTTGGGGCACTTCAATTCAAACTGCTTATCGTTCCATGGTTGGAGGTGGACGTTGTGGCCTCTTTCCTGGCCAGTGACGTCCTCTTTTTTATTTGAAGTACTGGGGGCAAACATGGTTGGTGATGTGGTCTGTGTCCTCTCTTGCGGGGTACTGATTTTTTTCCCAAACTGCTTCTGGGATACTCCTTTGCAGTGTTTGTAACTAATTTGGTGAGGCATCAGTTAAATACTCAGTATTCTTTGTTCCAGACAGCAATAATATCCATGCTCAAGATGTGGCTGGAGAAATTACGTTGTACACCCTTCCACGAGGTTGGCATTGCACATGTGAGTTTTGTCTTGGGGATGAAGCCAAGCATGGTGCATTAGTTTGGATTATCTTGCACCAGTGCTCTGTAGGCATTGATGCTCTTGTTTTCCCGGTTGGGTAGTAATAAGAAGGTGGCGGTTGGTAGCTCGCTACACATCGCAGATTGTAGGGAGTGTTGCACGCACTTGAGCAATTTTGTGTCATCAAGATGACTCTTCATACACTGGGTGGCAAATTGAGAAACCTGTAAACTTGGTGGCAAATGCATTGTAATTGGCACCAAAGACAATGTCACGGTGACGTCGCTCCAATATGAGGAGTGCTCAGGATCAAAGTCCGGAGCAGACGCCGTTTTTTCTTTTGAGACCATGGCGAATTGTTGTAGTGCAGCACTGATGTGTTGGGGTAGGATACGGGAGTAGGATTCTAGTGTTAGTTGGCTTGCCTTAGGGGTTTTGAGGCGTGCTTGGTGGTCTTGAAGCAGACCCGCAATTTCAGAGGCTAGGCATTGAACAGGAGAAGGCATATCTCTGTGTAGTCCGTTTTTCTGAGCTTCATGGAACCTTTCTCTTAAGAGGTGGAAGCTCTCAGGAGCCATCATGCCTATGCATTTGCCATCTGGCTTATATATGCAGGCCGCTATAGCTTCATACATTTTGGGAGGGAAGCCTTGTGTGTGGCGTTTATCATTGGCGATCTGTTTTGCGCAATATCATTTTTCAGGCGGACAAGGTCCACCGTTCTGATCCAAACTTCATAGTGCCCCGTGGGAGTGATGTCCACATGTGGATTAGTTGGTTGCATATCGAAGCAGGCCTTTGACCATATTTCTTTGCCTTGTGTGGATTTCCATCTGCTATGATTTATTGATGTGCAAAAACCTTGCCTCTCTAGGTCGTCAAGTCCTTCATCGAGGAAGGGTGCAATTTGCTTAGTTTCATAAATTTGAGTCATTTGCTGAAAACTTGCCCATGAGTGCAGTAGTTCTTTTGGCTCCCAGGTGGGGCTCCAGGTTACCTTGAGCAATTCGTGTTGTGATGCATGTGACCTAGCTTCATTTTCATCTAGGGAGAGGTCGTGACAGGCAGGACAGCTCCAATCAGACTTTGCATCTATGTTTAATCTGTCTTCTTCCTCGTACCATTGGAGCTGTTTTAGACATGACCAGTGGTAGGTGCGCTTGCATACGCTGCATTGGTACATATCTGTGGTAGGTGGATTTCCTTGTTCTGTGTGTTCCTCACGTGTTCCTGGGTCACAGCAGATCTCGCAGCCGGCATCTTCCACATCTATGCGGGCAATAGGCTCCGTGCTGATGATGGCTCTGCTTTTGTCGGCTTTAAGCAGACGAAGAGCCCATTTTTCAATTATCAACGGCTCATAGTGTACGAGGTACTGCTCTTGGTCTTCGGCTTCTGTTTCATCTGCTCTGCGTTTGTTGTTGACGTGCAAGCGGTGGTCTACCACTTTTGCAGCTTGCAGATTGTATTGGTACATTAGTTAAAAGCATCAGATGGGTCACTGAAAATTCCCGCAATGCAAGCCTTTTTGTAGTCCCAAAGAGAGGTTGCCCTAATTTCAGGGTCAAGGGGTTGTACTGCACAGTACGATATATCATTATTATGTTTGTATTCTGATGGTCGTTGGCGCTTTTTCCCCTTAGGCTTGGGCGGCTGTTCATTTGCCTGTGGGGCGAGTGTTTGTTGTCTCTCTGCTAGCCAATGTGATTTCCTTTGTGTATTGTTTTGTATTTCGCTAGCCTGGGTTGCTGAGGTTGGTTCAGGTGGTGTCCTTGCGGAATATGGGTGTTTCTTGCAAGCATTCTTGATATGGCAGTCTTCTGCATTGGCATCTTGAGTCTCATACCTCTGAGTCATGGAGCGTGTTTGCCCTTGTGAACATCCTGGACTTTTGATGCTGGGGAGCATGTTGTAATAAGTTAACATCATCAGGTTGTCTTTGGTAGTACTGCTGCAGAATTTCCGATCGTTTAATTTTGTTAGCATCGCCTTGAATCTGTCTTGATTGAGATGCGTCATGCTCATCAGGATCCTGGTGTGTGCGCTTTCTGTTCGTGCTCGCTGATCTATTGTAAGCAGCGGATGTTCAGGGTAGTTCCTGCCTGGTCATGGCACGGGTTTGCCTAGGTGTGGTCGCAACATTTTGAGGTCGTATTTGTTCTGAACCGACCGCTGCAGGTCTGCAGGTCGGATATTTTTAGTGGGTTGCTCCTCTGTATCCATTGTCTCTGTATGGTATCCTTGTGGGGGCTGTTGTGACAAAATTTGGTTGGCTCTCTGGACATTCTTGTGTATGATGAAAAGAAAAGAAAGACTACGCAGGCAGCGAAAACCATTCCCCACATTAATTAAGGAAAAGGAGCCACTTTGGTACCAAGTACCGTAAAGCTCCTCCACTGCGAAAAGGAAAGGGGAAATCAATGGGAATCAAGAGGGTTGTAGGCTTGGCCTGAAACTGGCTCCTGATGAGAGTTGATAGCAGTACCGGAAAGGGCACGTCTGGTATGGACAAGGTTAGCAGCAAAGCTCACAGAGTGCACATGATGGAGCTTGGAGGCAAGCTTCTCAACTCTTTGAGAATCAAGACCCAGTTCCTTGAAAGGCTTCAGAGTGTGAGTGTTGTAGATGGTGCCGCCCACACCCAAAAGGATGATGTGGACAGTAACGGAGGCTCCTTGGAGAAAGTTGCTTAGGTCTTTGTGCTGTTCCTTTGCGGCAATCAGCTGGTTCTGAGGTCTGGTGTCCTCACAGTACTTGATCTCGACAAGGTGGATGCCACGCCGAGTTTTGCTGAGGTCTTTGGGTCGGTGCTGTCTGGGGTTGGTGGCTCTACTGATGGCTGGCGGTGCTGCTGGGGTGCTCCCAGCCTCCCTCAATTGCCCCCTGCCACTTCGAAGACCCCCCCCCCCTACATTAGTTTGTAATTTTTGTGTTTTTGCAGCGATGGGAGTAACCAGCACAAAATCTGGGCGGCTGGAGGTAAATCTGTCTTTATCTGGGAAGCAAGGTGGGAAAAGCCATTTGGGAACAATTCTACTTTCAGCTATTTCAGGAATCTGGAGGTTTTGCATGGTCATCCGTTCGTTGCTGCCTATATCTTTGGAAACAATGCATGATCCTAAGGAGCCTGTTTTTCTGATAGCCTTGTTGAGAGTTTGAGCAACACCGCATGTTTTTGATTATATAGGGTGCCTGTTCTGTATTTCATAATGATACATATGGTCTTAAAGAAAACAATGAATTATGTTAGGTAAGCATTGCTAGCGGCTCCATTGGCAGTGCCGTCCTTTATGAGGGTCTGGTAGTATGCATGGTAGTTCGCTTCAGTTTTGGCATTTCCCAGTTTATGGAGAAAATGCATGTGTGCTTGAAGGGCGTCATGGTGGTTTGGTAGGTACCAAAGCTTTGGGGGAGGAGAATGGGCCATGTTTGTTGTATGGGTATGATTATGGGTTTGTGCTTGGTGTTCTATCTTCTTTTGCAAGCCAGTGGATGTTGTAGAAGGGATTTCCCTCAGGGCCTGCTGTTCTGATGGAGGTGTCAGCAATGTCGGCGTAGGTGGTGGCTGACTTTTTAGCAAGGGTGTCGGCATGTTCATTACCAATAATACCGGCATGGGACTTTACTTTGAAGAAGTAGATGGGCGATGGTGATTGGCGGATTGCTTTAGCAATGGATTGAAGGACATCTCCTTGGATGTGGTGGCGATGGAGATTCAGGTGTGACAGCTGCTTTTTGATTTGGTGCAGTGATGTAAGGCTGTCTGTGGCTATATGTGAGTAGCCGTGTATGACTGCAGCTGCTATAGCTGCTAGCTCTGCACGTGAGATGGTGCTGGTTATACCCATGCCTTTTGGGTTTACATAGTGGGAAACTTTTAAGTGAGGGTGGTATGCACCTGATCCGGTGTCTTGCCCTTCTTCATTCTTTTGGAGGCTGCCATCAGTGTAGGTCCAATCCCGCCAATCTTTTACTTTACGGTTTAGGTTTTGGCTGGAGCTGTTTTGGGATGCTTCGTCGATATTACAATTATGAGGCCGGTCAGTGCTAATCAGGGCACTTGTTTTATGTGGGCCTTCTGGGGCTTGAGGGTGGTCATTGGGTAGCTTATTAAATTTGATGAGTCCTGAGTGTTGTCCGGAACCTAAGGCTGTTTGGTAGGGATGGTTATGTATGTTTTGAATTTCCCACTTTGCCTCAGGGATTTCTTTGGCAAGTTCTTTTAGCCAGTCTTTGTTGTGAGCATTGAGGCAGACCCTGCCCTTGGTGTTCCATATGGCAATGATCTTCAATTCCCAGGTGTGTTTGGAAAGTGGTATTTGTATGTTGTTCCAGAAGGGCACTTTCGCATATTGGAGTTGGTCTGATGGGATGGTGCCCAGGAGTTTACACATGTGTGGGTATTTGCGGCAGAGTGATGCATAGGGATTTGTGGTCATTTTTTTATTCCAGGAAGGGAGGAGCATGAATGTGGCTGTTTCCTCTGTGCTGACAGCAGCAGACTAGATGGGGTGTCTTGTTGCTAAGAGGTGAGAATGGTGTTTTCATGGTAAATGGGATGGCTGAGGGAGAACCCAGAGAAACGGGAGGAGAGGGCATTGGTGTTTGCCCCAAACACTTTGTCCCCTAGGTGCTCACTCCAGTAATGGGGGAATTTGGGGTCATGGTCGAGGGGCGAAGCCATTTTTTCTTTAGTGACCAGGGCCCACTTTTGAAAGGCGGCGGTGATGTGGGAGGGGAGTATCCGTGCAAAAGAGTCTTTAATTTTCTTGTTTGTATGTTTAGAGGCAGAGATGTCTTTACGTGCAATGAGGCCTACAAGTTCTGATGCAAAGCTAATGGGAGGAGGTTGGACGTGATCGTGTAGACCGCTGCATTTTGCCCTGTGAAAGGACTTTCGTAGTATGTTAAGGCGCTCAGGAGTAAGCATACCTTTACACTTTCCGTCGAAATTGTAAATACAGGCTACGGTGTCAGTGTACACTTCAGGATGCATAGTGTCATCTGGGGAGGATAGGATACTCTTTTCTTGATACTCCATGAGATCAATGGTTGTGATCTAGTACTCACAATGCCCTGTGGCCGAAATGTTAGCCTGTGGGTTGGTGGGTTATATGTCAAAGCTAACTTTGTTCCGAAGATCGGCATTGTAGGGTTGGTACGCATTGTCCTCTTGGATGGCAGAGGACCCTTGTTTTTGAAGATCATTTAGGTGTTCATCTGGTGCAGGCTGAGATAAGTTTGGTGCGGCGATATGCTCTTCAAACTTATTGAGGCTCTGCTTGAAGCTTTCATACGTGTTTTGTAGTTCTTCTGGCTCCCAGGTTGGATTCCATGAGACTTCCACAATCCTGAAAGTGGATACGGCTTTCCTTTTCATTTTGATTCAAATTTATACAGGCAGGGCAGGCCCATGAATCATTGGCATCAATAGCTTCCCTTTCAGTGGCGTTGCAGCAGCTTGTTTTAAGCAAGCATTGCCAGTGGTAGGTAGTAGGTACGGTTGCAGACGTCACAGATGTACATGTCTTTAAAAGGTGGGGATAGGTCTGGACATTTGAGTCCTAGATGGTAGGAGCAAATTTCACAGCTTGCGCACTTAATTTGGCTCCGGGCAACAGTCTTACTGGATTTGGGCACTAGTCCAACTGATTTAAAGAGGGGTAGGGCCCATCTTTCAATATTCATGGGGGCATAGTAAGTGTGGTATTGTTTCTGTCTTAGGGGTGTATCATCTGTCTCTTTTCTTGGGGGTGAAGAACCTCCAATTATCTATGTGTAGGATGTCCATATCATCATAGTAGAGTGTGTTGATGGCCTCTGTGGGTGTCATTGAAAA
>Ga0307947_1001276_pt1 | contig 19694 bp, 26 predicted proteins | sample OrgLakmetagen232_FD_201840 | JGI IMG/M metagenome (GOLD analysis project Ga0307947, IMG submission 201840) | Saline water microbial communities from Organic Lake, Antarctica - #232 | ecosystem: Environmental > Aquatic > Non-marine Saline and Alkaline > Saline | place: Antarctica: Organic Lake...
GTGTGTGTGTGTGTGTGTGTGTGTGTGTGTGTGTGTGTGTGTGTGTGTGTGCGTGCGTGCGTGCGTGCGTGTGTGTGTGTGTGTGTGTGTGTGTGTGTATGTGTGTGTGTGTGTGTGTGTGTGCGTGCTGTTGCGCTTCAACAAAGCCTACCCTGCGGGTCACCATCCTTGGTGCTGCTCAGACTTGGGAACTTGATGCTGCAGGCGTCTGCCCCTTCCTCCTCCCAGCTCTCCGTTTTGCCTGGAGCGCACTCTGTCCCGGTGGCAGTAAGGCACAGGTCTTGACATGTGAGCAGAGGAGCCTCTCCCTCTGTGGCATGAGAGGAGTCTGAGCACTCTGTCTCTTCCACTGACTTATGTACTGCTGCTGCTATTGCAGCCGCGAGGAGGCAAAGAAAGAGGGCACGCATGATACAAAGTTTAACACATTTAATATTCTAGTATCTGTATATACAAAATTATATTTGATAATTCAATGTGATCCTGTGATGAATTTAATGTTGCACCTGGCCATCGCTTCCTACTGGTTCCTGGCTACCTCAGCTGTACTTGTGTCCTTGTTGGATTTGCCTCTCCCCTCCGCGTTCAAGTCAGTCTTTTTGCACAAGAGCATGCAACTCTTCTGTCATGCAAGCAACTTGCCTGAACATCCTCCTGCTCCAGGGATGCGGTGAGGCTGTCAGCGGCAAGGGGCAAGCTGTGGAGCACGAGGCCGAAATCCCTTGGGTTTTTTAATGTGGGCGCCCCTTCATATGCCATGCAAATCTGTTTGCTTCTTTTCCATCGCTCTCTGAGTACAATTTGCTAGTACATAAACACACATTGGTACGCACAACACACGCAGGATTTGTCTGTGCCTCAGGCTTGGTTTTCTCACTTTTATGCCATTGGCACAGTTTGTTGTGTGTTTCTTGTGCTGCTGGCCACCCCTCCTCCTTCCTCCGCGTTAGTCAGGGAAACTGGGCATGCGTTGAAGGTCTTTCCATCAAATGCTGAGGTGAGTGAGGGTTAGAAACCATCATGGTAGGTAGCCCACCCAGACATGCACCAAGGTAACTTTCTGTCTCATCCTCTCCCCTTCAGGCCATTCAGTACATTTCCCTTTGGCTGTTCCTGCTGCACCTGCTGCGACGACTCCTCGAGACATGCTGTCTCATGGTGTATCCCACATCTGCACGCATGCACACCATCGCCTACCTGTTTGGCCTTTCCTACTACATCGTTGCCCCCCTGTCCCTGCTGAGCACGACCACTCAGCAGCCAACCTCATCAGTCAGCCCTGATCTACTCGCACCCGCCAGCCGAGACCCCATTTCAGAAACTTTGGGCTTTGTGGGTGGGGAGAAGGGTTTATTGGAGGGTGAGGGAGACAGGCTAAGGGGGTGGGTGGGCAGCCTAAGCACACGGGCATTTGCAGCTCCATTTACTTTATTGGGTGCACTTGGTCAGGCCTTATCCGTGGGCCCTTCTCAGTCTGAAAGATGGCTTTCGAGCATATTTCAAGCAGCTTTGGTGAGTCAAGAGCCCGTTTGCTCTACCTTGCACACCAACCAGTTTTAAAGCCTTCAAATAAAGACGTGTTTTCAATCTGCGGCTACTGCCGCTGCAGGGCATCGGCGTCACTCTCTCGGGCTTTGCCCTGCAGTTCCACTCCCATTGTGCTCTTGCTGCTCTTGCTGCTAGAGGCACGGTTAGAAGCACAGGGGGTAGTGGAAGTGCACGTGTTAGGGGGGGCAGAAAATTAATAAACGAGGAGCGTAAAAGTGTGGGGGAGAGTGAATTAAAAAGTGAGGGGCGTAAGGGTGGGGGGGGTGATGTATCAGTCTATTCTATACCGGTTGGTGGCGCATTCGAGTGGGTGAGCTGCCCCCACTACGCTGGTGAGGTGGTCATCTACGCTGGCCTGACGCTGCTGACTTGGCCAAATGCAGCCAACGTACCCCTCATGCTGGGCTGGGTGGTGAGTGCGTTGCTTTGTACTGTGTAATTGCTTATCAGAAAATGTAGGGCAGGTTGGTTAACGGCCTTGTCCATTGATTCAAACTTTTTTTGCTGCAGTTGACCAACCTGGTTCTAGCTGCGAGAGCCACCCAACAGTGGTACCGTGCCACATTTCCCGGCACGTATCCAAAAGGACGGAGAGCCTTGATCCCTGGAGTGTTTTGAGGAATTGACGATTGACGCAAAAGGAGTAAAAAAGATGCATGCATCACGCTATTTTGGCTCGCACACTACACTGTTCGCCCAGGGATTTGGCGTGTTCACTTCATACGTACCTATGCATTTCCTTTTTCTATTTTGGAGGGGTGGTGGTCGGGTCTGCAGGTTGCGGTAGTTAGCAATAAACGGTTGGCCTATTCTTGACAAAACTGAGGCGCTAGATCATTTATTTGTTATTTGTAGGGTTGGCCAGAACCGTACATTTATAGGTGCATACGGTATTTTTAGCAGGGAAATCACCATACATACGGTCATATACGGTGCAGATGTACGGTTCTGGCCAACCCTATTTATTTGGCCTTGCAGGTAGAAGGGACATTGTCTATCCATCTGATGTGAAGTCTGGCTGCTTTCGTCTGGGCCTAAGAAACTCAATGGATGTCATTCTTGAAAAGTAAAGTTAGTCAATGATCTGAATACGACGCTTGGTCCATCAGACGGCGATTTGATGGTAGCGGATACCATCTTTCCTGCCCAATATCTCACCTCTCAGACCATGAATCAATGGTTACAATGGTCACAATGGGTATTGACCTAAAGCCAGGTTGTTTGGCTGATCGGCTGCTGACTGGTCTCGGCCAGCCACAAATAAATCTGTAAGCTTAGAAAGAAAAAGAAAAAGTCTATTGTTCTGCTGAGAAAGGAAATCATGAACAAGTTGGTTGTTGACCTGTTGCAGCAAAAAGGGTTGGGCTGCTGAAAAGTCCGCAAAAAAAGGTGCAAACAGAAAGGAAAAATGTTTCCTTAGCTCACAAACTCGATGAATCAATGTGCGTCTACCGCAAAGTATTAGCATTTCAAGCTACATATCTCGATAACACTCCTAACTTTGAGCAGACAACACTACTTTTTCAGTTTCATTGTACACGAAAACTTCCAAAAATGGCTGTGTCTTGTGTTGCGCTTTCCTAATACAGTTCTTGTTGTTTCCGTGCAATGTGATACGCTCAGCAAACCCACTTACGCTCAGCGAACCCACGTATACATGCGTGCCTGTCATACTTTGTTACACTATTACTGCGATACTAATTACTTTTTAATTTAGGTAATCAATTAGTATAAGGATTTTAATGAATCTAGCGTCTGCTCGCTTCCGCACTTGAACGGAACTCGCTGGAAATTGAGGGCACAGTACACATGGAGCAACAGGTAATGGATCTGTGTGACCCTAGCGTGCTACATGCATGTGTTGCCTTGCAAGTATGGATGGAGCAAAAGTCAGATGGCAACTGACCGGCAGCGCTCCCGTCAAACAACGTGTCACAAGCCCTGTAGTTATGGTTGTGCGGGTGTGTGGGTGTTAGTTGAAAAGCTGTCCTTCATACATGATGTTTAGTAAAACCTAAGCGCAACCATACTTGCTTGAAGCTTGACATGTTGCGTAAACGTGCACTTACTGTGGAAAACCTCTATGGAAGTACGCAAGACCTAAAGCAATTCATTACAAAGACTAAGTAGTCATAAAACGGTCTAAGTAACATGGGTTCAAGGATTTCTCAACAACCGCAACACCTACAAAAATTGACAGCTAAAGCCAGAAGCTTCCATGTATTTTGTGCTGTGTGTGACCCAAAGCATTTTCTTTCTCCTCTGCTGCGCACTCATGATTTCTTTAACAAAAAGACCACCAGCAGGCAATTGGACCTACCGTTCTGTGGGGGCACTGCAGGCAATTGGACCTATCCGTTCTGTTTTTCAACTGCTTCCAAATTACTGTCACCTCTTTGCTCAGGGCCTCCGTGCCCTGCTGGGAGAGATATTGGCTGGGAGCAGCTCTCAGCAGCAAGTTGACGGACTGCGCTCTGCTTGTGAGGCTATTGAGGCAACAGAGAGCAAATACAGGTACGATATGGCACTCCGCTTTCATTCCAAGGCAGACTTGGTAATTTGCACGCGCATCACGCATCGCTGTACAGTTTGTATGTTTTGTGCACAGCCTCTTGTTTGATGGTACAGCCCATGTGTTGACAGCCACGGCGCTCACTTGCTTTGAGCTCCCTTTCCTTATTTCATTCTTCCCGCCTTTTTTATTTACGTCGTGTTCTAACCACTCATACAGGGATGTGTTGGGAGTCCCCTACCATTTAGGCACCACGACGCGGGGCCATCAACTGAGCAAATTCCTTGCTGTCGTGAAGGTCAGGGAGGAAGAGTTTTTTAATTTGTGATTGCCAACTGCTCCATCCTTCCTTTGTCCTAGAAATTGACAGCTTGTTGTTGAGGTACATATCGGAGGTCTTAAACACCATAGGCAAGCCAACACTTGCCGTACAAACACTTATTTTATGAATTCAAAATCACATCAAATCAAACATGGTCAGCTTATGCTGCAACTTTTTATATTGGAGAGCTTTAAAGAGAGGAACTAGGATACTTTTTGTAATAATTGCCACGCCCAAATGACAATTATAACATACAATCGTCATGGTACACTATATGCACACACTCACACACTGTCAATTTAGGACAATACAGAGGCGTACGAGAAGGTTGCCGATGGCTGGGTCCTCAACTCTAATGCCTCCTTGGAACAGCAAGCAGTGGGCCTACGTTTCCTGTATTCCACACTGAACTGCTGGGGCTACCAGGTACTGTAGTTTTCAAGTGAATGCCTCAGTGTTTGATGCCATACATACGTGTAAACATCCCTCCTTCAAAAATGAACGTCTCGCATATTAAGCAGCCAAATCTGTGTTTTGCTGTAAACAATTTACAGTAACCACTCTTTCACAATAACCGCCACCAGCAGGTAGCAAACCTGCCAAATGATACCACTCCCTCCTAGCTCCTCCCTTATTCACTTTGTTGTTTTTTTCGCAATGGTTTTCACATCGCATGCATGATGTGTGCGCAGTACAGCATACAAGCCCCTACACTGCGAGAGCATGTGTGACAAGAGCAGTGCACTCTTACTACAGCACACAGGCCCCTACCCTGCGTGAGCATTTTTGACAAGAGCAGTGCACCAAGCATTCCCCTTGCTACAGCATACAGGCCCCTACCCTGTGTGAGCATGTGTGACAAGAGCAGTGCAACAGCCCCCTTACTTCATCCACTGTTCATGCCCCTCTCTTCTCCTTTGTTGCGTAGTACCCGCTATCAGAGGACGCGTTCATAGAGAAGATGGTGCGCTGGTGTGGGGGAGGAGGAGGAACGCCTGCGGCCTTGGCTAGCAGCCCCACCATCCACGACCCCCTTCCTACTTCTAAAAGCAGCATGCTGGAAGAGGAGCGTGCAGTGTATTCGCATGGTATGTATACAGGGTTGTATTACACAGTGCTTGTCTTACCCATACACCTGCATTCATGAGCTGATTTCAGAATGTGTGTGTACTCATTTCGTTTCTGTTGAGCGTTTTTGCTGAGCTGCTTATTTGTGCCTGTATCGAGTGCATATCCACTGCTGTCCAAGGCCAGTTTTGCATTAAGGTCGTGAAGTATATACACGTCTCCTACTGGCCAGGATTTTTTGTAATTCAAACACAGACTCAAACTTTTACACTCAAACATGTGCCTTACCATATAGGATTACTCGCGATATCAATGTTTAATATTGACTACGCGGACGAGGCTGTGCGCACGCCTGCTGCTCCCTTTGCCGCCCAATATTTGAGGTGTGTATGTATGTGTGTTTGTGTGTGAGTATGTGTGTGTCTGTGTGTGGTAAACGTTTCCACAAGCTATTTACGCACCTTTTGTGAAACCTGTTGTCAAGTCTCGCTGTTATAGAAAGTGAGTGACGTACAGGAGTACAAGGCAGCATGCCGCGTGCGCTCGATCCAAACAGAAAGGCGGTTTGTGTCCAATCAAGCACGGAACATTTCTCTTTTTTCTTTCCGAATATTAGTCGCGCCGTGTGAGGTATGGAAGCTCACCTTCCCCCCTTTGTGTAATCACTTGTCCACGCTCTTGGCCTTGCACATACACTGATGTACACGTTTCCCTCACCCCACCCACACACCTGAGCAGGAGATCACTTACTACACCAGCAGCTGCTCACCAGCAGCCGCCACAGTCTGAACTGGAGCAGAACTTATATCGAGCTCCCTCTACAGCTGCTGCTTCTGCTGCTGCTGCTGCTGCTGCCTTGGAGCCAGCCACGGCTGCTGCACAGTCTACAGGAGGCAACACTGAGGAGCAGCCCCTCAGTGGAAGCCTGACTCAGAGAGCTCTGGAGCTCCGCAAGCTCAGACTGCGCATTTGCTGCCAATTCCTCAGCAAGCTGGGTGAGTGGAGCCTTGTTGCGTTCAGAGCACAGGTGCAGGACTTTTGAACAAGCATGTGCAGGAGGAAGGGGGGGGAAAGGTGGAAAAGAAGAAGGAGATGCATGTTTCTCCCTCACACATACCAGCAAATGTTGCCAAAAGTGTGCAGTGGGGGTTCCCAAGCATGCTGGACGGGCAGGACTTGCTCTGCGGTATGTACTTGCATTCTCTGACGCTTATATTGCATGTCGTACCATAAAATCGTAATTCATATATGTGCGGTTGGCCAGAACCGTATATATTCCATGTATATTTGGTGGTTTTCAAGCCCAAAATACTGTATGTGCACCGTATACTACCTATATATAAATATATTTTGGCCAACCCTACATACATACAATCCCCTACTTACCTGCGTCTCACCCTTGCAATTTAATTTTGCACCTGCGCAGGCGAGTATATTGAGGCCCTAGCTCCCATTTTGCAGGAGGGCGGCGTGGAGACTATGGTGAGAATATCAGCGCAAAAACTCAGCTGGCAAAAACTCAGCTGGCAAAAACTGAGCAAATCTTAAGTTGGGTATAGAAGAGACCCATTGTCACGGACATTTCCGTCACACTCACTCCTGCGCTTATTCCTGCCTCACATACCCTTACACCCTCTCAGCCCGTGCCTGCCTCTTTACTTTGTGGCACATGTGTCTATCTCAAATAGGGTTGGCCAGAACCGTGTATATACACTGTACATGACCGTATATTTGGTGATTCTCCTGCCAAAAACACCGTGTATACCATGCAAATGCATGGTTCTGGCCAACCCTGATCTCAAACAACATTTTCATTACTTAGCTGTGCGTCCTGCTTCGTTCACGATCCACCATGATGTGGGTGATCATTGATCATGCTGCGCAGGTCAAGCTTCTGCAGCAGTACCCGTCAGATCCGCGTGTGTTGTATGACACACTGGACACCCTTTGTGCTCTCCTGGCCCACAGAAGGTAAGGTCCTGTGTGTGCAGTGCAATGGCTTGCATCAGGCTACATGCTGTTGCCTGTACTCAAACACACCCTATCTGTTGTATGACACACTGTACGCCCACTGTACTCTCCTGGCCCACAGAAGGTAGAATTGAGATGCAAGCAACAGTCCTACTAATTCATTCATGCGTACTTGTGCAGTCTTTCACGTATGGGCACCTCGTTATTGAAGCAATGTATGTTGCTGCTGCTTATGGTTGTAGAGCTAGCCTGTTAGTTGCATGTAGGTTTTAAAGCATGTCTGAGCAAGATTTGGAGATGTTTTTTTGGGGGGGGTGCACATAAAGGCAGAGGTCACAAATACTTGAGAGCACACACTGCTGCTGGCGCTCTCTACGTTGTCTGCCGACTTACTATACTGTCCTGAAATTGCTGCCGTTGCTTTCTTGCACGTATGCATGCAGGTTCACAGAGCGCTTTATAGCTGAAAATGGTGTGCAGCTTCTCCTGCAAGTACCCAGGTAATGTGCGTGTGCTTGTCTTCCCTCTCTCGCCTGGGAATGTCTCCGTTGATTTTACTTCATGTTTCTCCCTCCTCCTTCGGTTCGGGTAGTGCCGATGCTGAAAAATTGAACCACTCTTAGAGCTGCATTGCCATGCTACATGCATACAGGATACATTCCTTACCTCTGCCTTCTCCGTTTCTGTTTTAAGCTTAAAGCTAAGATCTCCTTTCAGCGTCCACAAACACACAAACACACACAATATGCAAAACACGCACAAACACAGAGACACATATATGCACACGCACAAGCACACACACAACATATATGCACATGCACACACACAAACACATACACACGTATGCACACGCACAAACACACAAAGAGACACACACACACTCACACCACAGGAACCAGCACTCCTACAATGGCCTTTCCCTGGCCCTGTATGGTTTAGCATCTCAGGCAGAGGCGTTTGAGCGCGTGTGCATGCTGCCGCCTCCCACTCCTGCCCAGATGGTCCAGGCAGCTTTGCACATGCTGGGGTCAGGGTATGATGCGGTGAGGGGCTGTGAGAAGCTGCGTGCCTTTCGTCCTCTTTCTGCAGCCGTGGCCAACCTTTCCTTTGCCCCGTTTATTTAAAGACGTGACAAAATATTGCTCCAGTGAGGGCAAGGCGCTGTTTATCCTCAATTGCAACCACCACCAGGCCTTTGCGGCCTTACCAGCATATGTAGTGGTCTTGGAGTTGTGGCATGTCGTGTCCGTGTCTTGCTCTCTCTGTGTCTGTCCTGAAGCGTTCAGTTTTGCCTAAATCTTGGTCTATCAAAGCAGAGGGACATACGCCATGTTAGCGCCACGTCTTAGGCTTTAGCCTTGGCATGATGCAACTTTGGCCTTCATGGTGATGCTATAATGCAAATTCTTATTCCTGCTGCTCGACTCTTTTCAAATATCATTGCAACTGCATTGGTGCCCCTAAACTAAATCTCGCACATTTGCCCCTGCTGCTTTTTCCTTTCAGGCCCGTAAGAACGCAGCACTGTTCCTTGGGACCACGCTCCATTTCCAGGCAATCTTGGAGGCCTTTGATGAGCAGGCATGTTTTTGCGTGTTCATGCACATGTGTTTGTGGTGTGCGTACACGTATTTGAGCGTGTCAGTGTCTCCGTGTGTGTGTATGTGTGCAGAGTTGACGGGCTGGTCCATGCATCTGCACGTGCGTACATTTGAGCATCTGTTTCTGATACTGGGTGTGAATGTGGGTGTGTCTGATCAACGATATAGTATAATGAGTTGCTGGAGCCTACAATACTGGACCCTGAGAACCCTAGTGTGGCGCATCTGTTTCTCGAACATTTACTGCAGCAGCTTTGGAGCGCCGTCACAAAGGAAACACGCTGATCTGAGCCTTTTTTGTACCTTTTTCAACTTTGCTTGGGACTGGGTGTCAGACGTGTGTAATGCATAGGGTCCAAGAGGCTCAAATGTTCGATCTATGCTCGTTCCACTTATGATGATAAGCACATGTCTACTGGGAGGTGTGCGCCAGCATCTGACCTGTGCTGTCCAGATGTAGTGTTTGAGGGGAAGAGCGCATCAGCGCCTTGATCCTCTCAGGGCTGTGCTGCTCACGCGTACGACCACTGGTAACAAGTTAAAAGTGCATTTTTGATGGTATATACAATGTGTGCAGAAAGGTGTGCGTCAGCGTCTGGCCTCCCTTGCGGCTGTGCTGGTCGTGTGTATGGTTGTTCTTAAACATGCGTGGGGTGTTCCATAGTCTTCTTGGTTTTCATCATCTGTACACTAATTGACTTAGTTTTGATTTCATCATCTGTACACCAATAGACTTAGTTATGATTTCATCATCTGTACACCAAATGACAGTTTTGATTTCATCAACTGTACAAATTAGTACACAAACGACAACATTTTGATTGTTTAATTGCAGGGAGGTGTGCGCCAGCTCCTGGCCTCCCTCAGGGCTGTGTTGTTACTCTTGAGCAGCAATGACTCTAGCCTGGACTTGAGGATTGAGCGGCAGGTAACTCTTCATAACCCTGTTTAGCGCGCGAAGTGGCGGCGTGATGGTGTTGTGCATGAAGATACAGAAGCTCCAATCCAGCAAAAGAAATTGATAAACTCACACAAAGTAGGCAGACACACGAAAGGCACCTGGCTAATTGCCCACCTGCGTCCACCTCACGCAATGTTCACATTGTAATGTGTGCTGGCTAGAGATGGGTAAAAGGCAATGCGTTGCAAAGTGCTATGAGAGCAGCTCACTTTATATTTCCATATTTTATTTCAAAAGTACCTACGCAACTGCTGACATCCACGCATTCACTGCTAAGAGAGGTACTTCAGAGCTAACCTTTTGCAATGAACACACACATATGCACACAGGTGGCACAGTACGTGTGCCACGCCTTGCTGCAATGGCTGCGTGCCCACCTGGTGATGCACACCTTCAGCCTGCGCGCGCGTGCACCGCACGCACGGCCTTTGGCATACAAGCCGGTGGGAGAAGTGAACCAGGAGGCTATGGATGCCCTGATGTGGTCCTTGGATGTAAACCGTCGGATGGCAGAGCTCTTTGCACGCTCTCCATGGCCTGCCCTGGAGGTGTGTGTATGCATGCATATGTGTGTGTGCATGCATATGTTTGTGTACGTGCGTGGATTTGTGTGTATGTGTGCATGCATATGCTCTTTGCACCCTCTCCATGGCCTGCCCTGGAGGTGTGTGTATGCATGCATATGTGTGTGTGCATGCATATGTTTGTGTACGTGCGTGGATGTGTATGTATGTGTGCATGCAATGCTCTTTGCACGCTCTCCATGGCCTGCCCTGGAGGTGTGTGTATGTGTTTGTGTATGTGTGTGTGCATGCATATGTGTGTGTATGTGCGTAGATGTGGTGTGGGTGTGGGAGTAGGGTTGGGTGTTAATGTTTGTACTTGTGGAATCAGATGGTTGTGGGTGGGGGGAGGGAATAAATGGAATGTTTTGCTGCAATGACGGACATTCTTAACACTCAGGTGCGCAAACCCCTTCCTGCTTTGTCCGTGTGCTCAAGCCTCCATCCTCAAGTGTCCAGACTTCCGTGCTCCTTGCCTTTCACCCTGACTACCCTGATTCACACTCTTGTACCTATTGACCTCCACGTCTTACTTGCCTACATCCACGTCTACCCGTCTTCCCTTACTCAGAAAATGGGTGCCCTGCTGTGGCCCTGTTCAAGAACTGCAAACGTATCCATGCCTACCCACTGTCCCTTACTCTGATAAAATATCCTGCTAGGACCCTGTTCATAAACTGCAAACTTAAACGACCTTGGCATCTGCCCTGCTTAACTGTTTGAAGGCTCCCTTGCTTGACTCCATATTCATGCTGTTTAATCTGTCAAAATCCCCCCTGCTCAGCTCCAATCATCTCAGTACGTTTAGGTCTCCCATCATTGGCACAGAGCACGGATGAGGTGCAATGTAGCTCCCCTCGCCGCACAACCTCTTCCCCCTTAAAATCAGATGAAAAGCTGCTCTGCTCGGTTTCAATCAATCCAGTACGTTTAGGCTCTTGTTGCTGGCAAGGGCACAGATGAGTTGCAATGCCGCCCCCCTCGCTGCACAGCCTTGCCCTGTCTGTATCCTCTGCAGAAGCTCCTTTCCCTTGGAGGAGTCGAGCTCCTGCTGGAGGTTGTGCAGAGCATGCAGCCACTGGGTGGGTGCACGTGAGGATGGATTTTGAGAAAGTGCAAAGGCACTTCTTGTGTGAATATTACGGCTGATCAGGTCGTTGAAGGTGGTGCAGAGCATGCACAGCCATGGGATGAGTATGTCTGTAAATTTGTCTTTTGCAAAAACTCAGCAAGAACAGCATCCCACTGTTGGGCTTTATGACTCGCTCAAGGCTGAGCAAAACCGTTTTTAATCTCGAGCTCATCTTGCTCTCACAGAGTACTGAACCCTGCCAAGGGTAGACTGAGCCATGCAGTGCGCTTGGTTGCCCCTAATAAGTCCTTTTGCTTATAGATATACGGCTGGTTGACATGCATTGTTTAAAAGTGAACTACTGGCGCAGGATACAATGCATGCTGCCCCCAAAAACAGCTCTTGTCAGAAAATATGCTAGGGCCATACCTGCGCTGTGCAAAGTTCACAACACTCAGCAATTTGATTGTGCCTGGCTATCAAGCCCAACCACACCATCGCTTATGGCGTACACCTGCATGGGTACATACAGTGGTGTTGCGTCGTATTGCCATTCCATCCACACCAATGCTTATGGCGTACACCTGCATGTATATGCAGGCCACATGCTATAAGCACCAGGGTCCTCATATCTCTTCCAATCTCATCTGCAACAGCTTCTATGCTGCGTCTGTGTGTGTGTGTGCCAGGGTCATTGTACTACGACCAATCTTAACTGTAACCTCTTCTATGCTGTGTCTGTGTGTGTGTGCCAGGGTCATCGTACTACGACCAATCTTAATTGTCACCTCTTCTATGCTGCGTCTGCGTCTGTGTGTGTGTGTGCCAGGGTCATCGTACTACGACCAATCTTAACTGTAACTTCTTCTATGCTGCACCCATGTGTGCACACAGGCGAGCGCTCAAATCATGAGCTTGTGGTGTCTGCCCTCCAAACGCTGCAGCTCGCTGCACTGTCCCCCTTTGCCCGGAAAGCCATCGCAGGTGAGGCACAAGACTGGTCCTACTAGCATCAGCAGTTTCATACAGCTATGTGCATTTCATCCACATTGTTCCCCTGCGATCTTGGTTAATACGTTGATTTTCTGTCTCCCTTTCCTTTGTGCCTGACTGCAAACTCTAGCGACCACACAGATGTGTTCATTGTACAAGGTACAAGGTGGCCTTTCTCTCTTTTGCTTGCTTGGTAAGGTCCTTGGTGAGGTGCTTGCTTGGTAAGGAAGAGAAAGGGAAGAAGCACGCGGGTAGTAAGAACCCTCCTGACATTAATAGAGGAGTTTGGCAAGAACCTCGTGTATACAGTGTGTGGTGTTTCCAAGGGATATCCTGGGTGCACAGACATACGTAGGGCTGGCCAGAACCGTATATACACACCGTATATGACCGTATATTTGGTGACTTCCCTGCCAAAAATACCGTATGTACACCGTATATTTATGGTTCTGGCCAACCCTAGACATACGTGCATGTGTATGTGGCTCTAGCCAGCCCTTCTCTTTTGCTTATGCTCCTTTTTGTGCTTTGCCTGTTTGTGTGCAAGCAAAGTGTCTTGCATTTGGCCCTTCCCTTGTGCACCATATAATTGTATACAATTCAGTTTTAGCACAACATAACACGCCCTGTTTGGAACTTTCATTCTTTGCAGGCACCATGATGCCACGCACAAACAGGCCTGGCATGGGCGTCCTGCTGTCCATGTGCTGTCCCTTGCAAACCACATTCCTGCAGCCAGATTACGAGGTCAGGAGGAGTATGGAGTGATGATGGTGCTGTGCAAATCTGTTCTGTGCTTGTTCAAACCGCCCTGCCTGGTACCATGTTAGCAACCGAGAGGATGTGTTAGCTCCCATACATAGCCATTTTCATAACAAAAACGACCCTTGATCCCAGAGGACCAGGATATCGCTTCTGTTTCTGCCCCATGCCCCATGTTTTTTGTTTAATGTTTAATGTTATATCACTTAGGTTCTCAGGCCGACTCCAGCAAATAAACTGCACTCATATTATGAGTTGTCGTACATACAGCACATGCTTGTGCATCATTGCAGGCACACACGGAGGTCACATTGGCCTTACACAACAATCATACACAGGGTTGTCCAAAACTGTATATATACACCATATACGACCGCATATTTTGTGTTTTCCTGCCAAATATTTCGTATATGCACCGTTTATATATATGGTTCTGGCCAACCCTAAGCATACAGGTCTTTATTTATGAGCGTATGTAGGGTAGGGTTGAGTACCAGGGATTTCCACACACTGTATGCTTCTGTGCATGGTCCATACATACATTGTGCAGCCCAAGTTTTTAAATGCCAAATTTTGGTCCTGGGCCCGAACAAAGCTCAACCAGACTCACAGGACACTTTGTCTTTATACAACCCGTATATGTTTTTACACAGGACGTAGAACATGAGTACTTGACGTGCACTTGCACTATGCCCAGCACCGGGTGCTCAATAACAACCTGTTCCTTTCCCCTGCCTTTTATCTACACTCAGGTGATCGGACATGCCTTGCATGTGCTTGTCGCATGTCTAAGCCCCTCTCCCTCCTTGGCTCCTCTGCTCTCCTGTGCTGAGACCCAGCCTTCGCCATCCCGAGAGATACATGCACCGCCTGCAACTTTAACAGCAGCAGCAGCAGCAGGTCCCAGTGTAGCACCGGCAGCACACACGCCATCAGTGCCAGAGGAGCAGCGCTCGCAGCAGCAGCCCCAGCAGCAGCAGCAGCAGCAACAACACCACCATCCAACAGCTGAGGCATCAGCATCAGCAGCAGCACCCACGCCTGGTGCAGCTGTGCGTCTAGCCACCGCACTTGAGGCTGGCTACGCTTACGCTCGTCAGTGCGTGCGCGCGGGTCATGGCATTCGGCTGCTGAAGCAGCTGCTGCAGCCACAGCCAGCCGCGCCTAGCCACTTCATAAGTGAGCAAGCACGTGTCTCTGCAATGCTTGTAACTGATTAGCAGCCTCTGTGACTGTGAGTTTGGTTGTGGTGCTGAAGCAGCTGCTTGCTGCAGCCACAGCTAGCCGCGCCTAGCCACTTCATTAGTGAGCTTGGCACGTGTCTGCTCGGTGCTCAGTGAGCTAGATTGACACATGTACCTGTGTGTGTGGGTCATGGTATTTAGGCGTACATGCTTTTATACGTACACGCATACACATATGCTCTTGCACACACACACACACACACACACACACACACACACAAACACACACAACACACACATACTAAACGCACTCACATCCACATTCACATGCATACTCACACACACTCACAGGTCAGCACGCCCCAGCAGCGTGTGCGCTCGAGAAGGTCCGGGCTTTAGCTGCTCTGGCCCTGCTAGGCCTGGCCAGAGAGCCCCAGATACGTCACGTGCTCAGCCGCCTGCAGGTAAGTAATATAAAGTCGTCCTGATTTGGCATTGTGTGTGCTGTTTTGTCGACCTGCTCAGTAACGGCCAGGCTTTAAACAGCTTTTCAAAGCTATGCAGCAATTGCTGTCTCTTGCGGATGTGGAGAAGTCATAACAATTACAAACACGTGTGTTTGTGCCGGAATGGTGTGTGCCAAAAAAGTGTGTAACTGTGACTCGTATGTGTCTCACTTTCTCATGTGCCTTGTAGGTGTGTGGTTGTAGATAATAAAGCACGTACTTGGCAACACATAGTTTGATGCACACTTATTTCAATGTGTGGCATGTATTTTCTCTCACCTGTACCATTCAGTCCCCCTTCCCCCTCACATACACACATTTGCAATTGCATCAACAGTAGCATGCAGCTCACTCCCACAAGTACAAGTATTCCGCAGGTCGGACGGCTCTTGGCCGAGCTGGTCCGTGATCCCCACAACTCCCTAGTGTCATCCAATGGGGCAGGGGGTATTGGAGTCCCACTTCCATGCACGCCAGCCGTCCAAAGGATATCAGATCATTCTCACACCTTTGGCGATGGAGCAGGTGTGTGTGTTTGTGCGTGTGTATGCATTCAAAGAGCAGTGGGAGTGAGTCGTTGAATGTGACAAGCCTATTTAGACGAAGCGCTGAGAGGAAGCACATTTGACTGGATGGCTGGGCTTATGCACTTAATCATTTGTGTAGTCTGTCAATGGCTGCAGCTGCATTTTTGCATCATTACCATTTACCAAATCGACGCCTGTACTATTTGCACGCCCAGGTAATGTAATGGAACAGCAAATCTAATGACCATCATACACAAACCCACCTGCCCAGCCACACAAGTACAAATAAGTACACGCATGCACACTTGCTCGTGTACAGGGCGTCGTCCTCCACCACCATACACCCGTACAAACAAATGCTCGCATGCACACTTGCACGCTTGCAGGGCATCCCCACACAACCTCAGCAGCAGAGGACAGCAGCACAGAAGGAGGGGGTGCTGGGGGACGAGCGTCTGCTATTGGAGAGGATGAAGACAATGGAGGGGGAGGGGGTGGGTCCGTGACCCGCAGCCGGCTTTCCCCAGGGTCTGGCTTGCCGGGGGCAGGTGGAGCGAAATCATGTGGGTGATGAAGCAGTGTGTGTGTGTATGTGTGTGTGTGCGTGTGTGTGTGTGTGTGTGTGTGTGTGTGCGCGCGTGTGTGTGCGTGTGTGCATGTGTGTGCATGTGCGCACGTGTGGTTTTATGTGTGTATGTGTGTGCGTGTGGGTGCGTGTGTGTGTGTGTGTGTGTGTGTGTGTGTGACTAAATCCTCCTGCTGTATGTTTGGCTGCATGCGTTTGGCATGCAGACGTACCTCCTGGGCTTAACCAAAGTGAAATTATGCTAGGCTCAAATCCGTGTGTGGGGTGAAACGGTGGAAAGGAGTATTTATCCGGCTTGTTGGAGGAGTGCACATGTGGGTATGAATATAACAGACTAATCCGCTTATCTGTGCCAGACTACTGAGTACTCTGCAGTATGCAGAAGTGCTCGAGTTCTTGGAGGCTTGTGCACACTTACTTGCCTTTGGATGGCAATTAATTCCTTTTCCAACATTCAATGGAACCGAGCCGGAACATAACTGCACAAGAACCAGGAGTGGCATATCTGGAGCTAAGAAGGAGCATCATGTCAGTGCCTGCTCTGTAATTTCTGATGGGCTAGAGAAAATCATTCCATTCAGTGCCTGTCTGTGCCATGGAATGTTACCTTCTTGTGTTATATGCTACAACAAACACACAAATACTCAGGGCCTGAGGCCTTCCATCGCGCCTCCATGGAGCTCATAGCACTGACAGCCACCAACACGGCAGTGGGGAGAATGGACCGCGTCGCTGCAGCAGCAAACGAAGCGGCAGGGGGCGGGTACGTGCCTGGATTGTATGTGTATGTGTAATGTGTACGTACATGTCTGTATGTGTGTGCTAATACAAGCATCTGTATGCCTCATAAATACTGTTACAGGTGTATGTATGAATGCATGCCAATGTATCTGTGCTGCAAATATTAAATCAATCATATTGATATTGTGCACCATTATAAACTCTTTCCCACAACCGTAAGAACATTTGATGTTCTGTTTGCACCGTCTCTATCCCTCTCTCTTGCCCACCACCCACCAGCCTATTCCACATCTCTCTTTTTTTGCCTTCTCTTCTTCTAACCTTATTCCATTCACCCATTGGGCCACTAGATTGCTCACACAATGTTATTTAGCGTCTTTGTCTTACAATTCCGTTGCACGCTCATACTTCTGCACGCACAACCTCAAACGTACACACACATATAGACACACACAATCACATATACACAAACTCACAGGCCTGCTCTGCATCGCTTGGAGAAGGCAGCAATTGCAGCGGCAACCCCTCTAACCTACGCCCCACAGGAGCTGCTGCTTATCAGTGAGTACTCTAAGCAGCAATAGTGAGTCTAAGATCATGTGTCGAATTGGCAAGAGCCGTCCGTGTATGTATATAAAGTGTATTTAATTGTTTGCAAGAGATGACTCCAAACTTACAATCAGTGATATGCGTGGTACTGGCCAACCGTAACCATGTGCTATCAGTTGTCAGCCTTGTACTCTTGTGTAGCGCCACCCGGATTTCCTATCTCTATCTCTATATATAATTTTACTGTAATGCAAGTTGCCGCTTTAGCGCTAGCGTGCGCGCATGAAACTCTGCTGCGGAGTCCAAGAGCTTCAGCACCTCGCACACCACACCTTGCGCTGCACTCTACTGCGTTGCCTGAATATGAAGCATGATACAAGTGCTTTGCCTGAATATGAAGCATGATAAAAGTGCTTTCGCTGAATATAAAGCATGATACAAGTGCTTTTGCCTGAATATGAAGCATGATGCAAGTGCTTTTGCTGAATATGAAGCATGATACAAGTGCTTTCGCTGAATATAAAGCATGATACAAGTGCTTTTGCCTGAATATGAAGCATGATGCAAGTGCTTTTGCTGAGGGGAAGGCGCACTGCTAGTGCATTTGTACCTGCACCTAGCAGCTTGCGTCTCTTGTTGTGCTCTCTGACGCACGGCACAGCCGAGACACATGATGCCATGGTATTCGTTCATAATTGCCACTGCCGTTGTGCACGACTGCTCCCAAGGGCTTTAGCGCCTCGATCGCATTTTACATACACCTTACAATCGGTATATCACTGCGTGCCGCACGCTAGCAGAGTGCCGGGAGCAAATTAAATAGCAAAATTCAAAACACCTCGCATAGTTTGCATTAGGGGCAGAATCAGGTTGTCTAGAGGTCCTAGGTTCGAATCCGTGTTAAAACATCCCCCGTGTTAAAACATCCCCCATGCTTTTTTGCTCCAAAAACGCGTTTCCCTCATTTTCCGCCTTTCAACGCGTTTTTCTTTTTGCTTGTACCTTTGTTTCTGTGCATGAAGGCCTCGTTTGCTTTATCAGGAAAGGGGCGAAAAAAGCTCGCACAAGCTTGCATTATTTTGGTGTTTTATAATCAGGTGTTGCCACCCTCGCATTACTCACATTTGGGTTTCATAAATTGGGCTTTTTCCAAACCTCGCATCATTACGCGCCTATATGGTGTATACATACAAACACAAATGCACCACACATCACCTCTGCTGCACAGTCTACATATACAAACGCGTATGCACGACAACACCTCTGCTGCACAGTTAACATACACAAACGTGTATGCACCACACATCACCTCTGCTGCACAGTCTACATACACAGACGCATATGCACCACACATCACCTCTACTGCACAGTCTACATACACAGACGCGTATGCATCACACATCACCTCTGCTGCACAGTCTACATACACAAACGCGTATGCACCACACATCACCTCTACTTCACAGTCTACATACACAAACGCGTATGCACCACGCATCACCTCTGCTGCACAGTCTACATACACAAACGCATGTGCACCACACATCACCTCTGCTGCACAGTCTACATACACAAACGCATGTGCACCACACATCACCACTGCTGCACAGTCTACATACACAAACACGTATGCACCACACATCACCTCTACTTCACAGTCTACGAGCACCTGAAAGCCTCTGGGCTCCACTCAGCTGCCTTTACCCTAGCAAAAGAGGCACAGCTGCCACGAGGTACGGAGCTGGGTTGCCTCCATCACTGCCATTGTCTTGACTCTTTATTATCTCACCTGGTATGCCGGTCTTGCTAAAGAGGCACAGGAGCAAAGGGGACATTTTCCGCTTAAAATGACATCCCCTACTAGGTTCAGTTAGTCAGTAGGCATCTGGATCGATGAAGCAGAGTTGCTTTGCCTTGCCCTCATTGCATCCATCTTGCAAGTTACTCGATATTTCATTGATCATCCCTTTAGCACAATAATGTAGGAGGGTTGCTATTCCATGGTGCATTTATTTACGTTGCTGCATGCAGACATGGCCATGATATGTTTGACCTGTGCTATGCATGCGTGCACTAAGAAAAAAGATGGAACTGCGCAGGCAGTTCTATGCTACAGTTCGCTGTAGGCTTTGTCATTTACACCAAGCTACCGTGGAGGGAGATCAAAACCAAAAATGGGCTGCAGGCCCTCACAAAAGCAAAACAACGCAAAGAAGCAAGTGCCAAGT
>Ga0307947_1001277_pt1 | contig 19693 bp, 20 predicted proteins | sample OrgLakmetagen232_FD_201840 | JGI IMG/M metagenome (GOLD analysis project Ga0307947, IMG submission 201840) | Saline water microbial communities from Organic Lake, Antarctica - #232 | ecosystem: Environmental > Aquatic > Non-marine Saline and Alkaline > Saline | place: Antarctica: Organic Lake...
AATGGCATGGTGGTTCTAGCATTTGTGATAAATGTGAGTGTGGAGAAGTTCAAGATGAGAAGCATGTGCTTTTCTTTTGCAAGTGTGCTGAAGTGTGCGAGCTGCGCATGAGATACAGAGACTTTTTTGAAAGAATGTTTAAGACTCTGCGAGTGTTTGCTCCTTCAAGCTCTGAATTTATTCCTTTCTTAACTTGTCATCACAGTATCACTGATTTTGAGATCAATGCATTTCTGAATCAAGACTAATACAGACTCCTCAAGTTTGTGTCAGATTTAGTTTCAATTTTCGACACTGGTTGATTTTGTTTCACCAGCCAATTTGCCATCAGCCAGAGACTCGGGCTGTAGGCCATCCTTGTAACCCCTTGTAACCCTTGAAACGAGACATTGAACACAACCCCCAAAATATCTGAGCAATACTCCTGGTGGTGTGCAGGCTTCTGCCTCCCAACCACCTGACCCCCACTGAAAAGCCCTACCTCTTTTTTCTCCAAGTGGGAGGTTGTGTGTTGCTACATCCATCTGTAAACTCAACAGCCATTGGGTGGTGCAGAACACAAAACAAATTCCTTACAGAATTTTGGGCTTTGCCGGTTAAAACCGACTTCTTCAATCACATTTAAATGAAAATGCTCTATGTGGGTGGGATAAGAAAATGAGAGAAAAAGCTGAATGGGGGGCGTGGGAATTGGCTGTCAAAGTGCAAGCATAACTCTTCCTCCCAGGGCTATTTGTGGAAGGAAAAACCCGTTAATAGTATACTAATCTCGTCAAGTAGTATTAACTGTATTCGGCTCGCTATGCTGGTAAATTAACACTACCGTAAACAAACTTTTCAAAATGCTCAGATATGCAGCAAAACGTTTGCTCTTTGATTTAGCACAAAACCAGGAGCAAGAGTATAAGTATAACCTACTCCCGTCACACATTGTAGCGAAGGAAAATTTGAATCTGCAGGTACCAGCACGATTAAAACGCTACACGGTTTTGAACAACATCGCTTCAAACAATGCAGGGAAAGTTACTTATTGAGCAAATCAGCTCTTCTTCAGGCAAGCACAATAACTCAGCTTTGTACATTATTGAGTGACTACACTTCTGACAACCAAGATGTGCCTATCTCTCTGTAGTGCAGACCAGATTATAACAAAACAAACAACTGTACGATGATGTGACGGTTACTACAGCTTACAAGTCAGGCATTGCCTCTTTCAGGCTGTCCAGCAGTACACCACGCTGTTGCTCAATGCTTCCCAACAGCTCAGACTCATCACACATCACCAGCATATCACAGCGCCGCTTGACTTGTGCCATCCGCAATGCAGCCTTGCCGTACACCTGCCCTGCTGGGTGGCGAAGATAGTCACGGTCACGCTGCGTGATGGCGAGCACCATGCCACGGGGGCAGCTGGGGTGTGGCAATTGCAGCACATGATACCCATGCACCATTGCTGCTTGCACCTCGCAGTGCCCCTGCAGGGCTGCTGCTACCTTACTGGTTATGCTGCTGCTGTCTTTACTGACGTCTTGCTGTAATGTTGTTACATGTGCTTCTGCAGCTTGCAGCAGCTTGCTGTCGCTTAACCCACCCCCAGACAAGCCCACGTGCTGAGCCTCCCAGTGGGCACTGGCCAGCTTGCCCATGTCTCGTGCCCAATCAGATTGAGCAGAAAACCCAGACACTCCCCTGCTGCTTGCCTCCTTGAACACCTGTTGTGCTAGGCTGCGCATGCCAGCTGTGTCCCCCCTTTTTCCTGTGGCTGTGAGCATCGCCCATGCAGAGAGGGTATTTGACAAGCTCAGCTCATTCCACTGCCGCAGGTCTTGCTGACTGCCCCATGCTGCTAGCGCATCTACACTGATGTCAAAGTGGCTGGACAGCGCACAGCTGAACAAGGCATTGCTGAGCGACTGCCCTGGCTGGTTATCTCTGCTGATTTTCTGCAGAAGGCCACCCACCAACTGACTGTACACTGCTGCATCGTACCAGCGAAGTGAACCAAGGGCTTGGAGGGTGTTGGACAGATTTTGTGGCTTTGCCATGCTGCTGCTGCTCTGTGCCATGACAGCTGCCAGAGCTTTGATGGTACCAGCATCGTACCAGTCAAACTGCCCTAGTGCCCACAGGGTGTTGGACAGCTCTTGTGGCTTGGCTGTGCTGCTGCGCTGCACCATGGCAGTGACCAGCTTGGTGAGGATGCTGTCATCACGGTGCCAGCCGAGAGTGGCCAGTGCCCACAGGGTGTTGGACAGTGCTTGAGGCTTGGCTGTGCTGCTTCGCTGCACCATGGCAGTGACCAGCTTGGTGAGGATGCTGTCATCACAGTGCCAGCCAAGGGTGGCCAGTGCCCACAGAGTGTTCGAAAGCTCTTGTGGCTTAGCTGTGCTGCTGCGTTGCACCATGGCAGCGACCAGCTTGGTGAGGGTGCTGTCATCACGGTGCCAGCCAAGGGTGGCCAGTGCCCACAGGGTGTTGGACAGGTTCTGTGGCTTGGCTGTGCTGATGCGCTGCTCCATGGCTACTGCCCCTGCTGCTACAATGGCACGGACATTGCTGCTACTTCCCAAATCCACTCCATTCTCTTGCAGTGCTGCTAGGGCCCAGAGTAGGTTGGACCATGCCTGCAATTGCAATTCACAGCTTAAATTGTAAAGGTGTCTAATGTTAAAAATCACTTTGTTATGGATTTAGGATGTACCCCAAACAACAAAGAACCAACAAGGCATTTATTTTAGCTATCAAGCCGCATTGTTGCATTCTGCAATCAAATTGACCAGGAACCTATTAAAAGTCAGTATTCTGAGACGGTCCTATCAAATTTAGAAACTGTAATGAGGATAAGAACGTCACAACGCAAGCAGATTTTCCAATCATGAGGGAGTATCTTGCCCCACTGATCAAAAATGTAAAGTCTTCTTTAAATTGAAATGCTGCACAAAAGGCCTGCTGGCATAACTACACACCTGTGGCTCGGCACCCTGCATCACCCCCAGGTTTTCTGCAATCTCAGCGACAAGGTGCTGCAAGCTGCCTGTGTGCTCAGTAGTGGCAAATGCCCAGAGTGGATTGGAGACATTTTGGGCTTCACAGGGCTGCTTGCTGTGTAGCATCTCTGGCAGTCGTCGGGCAGCCACATCAAACAGGTGCTGCACAGCCTGGCTGTCCTTGCACAGAATGCCTGAAGCACTGATGCCATAGATCAGCATGCTCCATTGCATGCATGCTCGGTCAGCTGGCTGGTCCATGGTCCCTCCCTCTACTGCACGAGCAGCCATGGCATCCATAAGCTGGCGCATCTGGCTGCTCCTCACTCGGCTGTCAACATCCACTATTTTGGACAACGACCATGCTGTTAGGCTCAACTCCTTGGCAATGAACTGCTGGACAGGTGCTGCTGCTGCTGCTGTTTCTTCTCCAAGCAGCCGCGTCACAAGCATGCTGCCTGCCTGCACGATGCCCTCACGCTCTTGAGGGGAGTACCGCTTGCGGTCCCTCTTGTCTTGCTCGATGCACTTGGCTAAGGTATAGAGTGCACGCTGAGCCTTCAGGGGAGTGTTGGCACAGGCAGCAGCTTGCAGGCAGGCCTCAAGGGGTAAAGGTCCAGAGTTGTTGACACGGCTACCTAATGGCAAAGATAAAAATGACGGGGAAGAAAAGGGTCTGGCATTGCCGTGGGGAACGTTGCTGCTTGGAAATGCACCAACTAAGTCATTGAAAGAAGGGATACCATGCAATAGCAGTTGGAGCAATTGAGTAATACCAAAGACAGATAAAGGCCGTGCAGACCGCTTCCTCAATACATACCTCATAAGTGTATGATGTCCCCATGGGTAGCACACCCTAACTATAATTATCCCATTCTGCCTATTCAATAAACCCCATTGCCTCCCTCATGCAATCCAAACATACGTTCATAGATATAATTTAGTTCTTAAAGCAAGGACATTGGCAGGGTGGGGCAATGCGGGTTTATCGGGCTTGTTGAGTTGTACGGTACGGTACAATTATGGTTTATACGGTCCAGATAGTACTTGCTAAAAAACGGCATACTACCGTAATTGTCACACTGTATTTTACCGTAATTACGGTACGGTGCAGCACTGCCTGTGCAAAAATGACCTCAGAAAGGCCTCCCCACCTCAAAACCTTCCATACTAGTTCCCCAGTGTGCTCCTCCCATGTACTGATGCCACACATTGCTCCCTGAACGACCCTGAGACTGGGTTGGGACTGCATCAGCTTTGGGGGAGGTCCCAGTGGAGGGTTGCATGGAAACTAAAGATCAGCCGCTGCACTCCATTTCTTCCTTTTAAGTCGTATTATTCATAAATAATTTGACAAAGAAAAAACTACTTCTGTGTGAAGTTCAGGCCTGTGCACTTACGCTGTAATGTTGTATCTTGGACCGTAATTACGGTACCGACCGTAACTACCCCGTACAGTACGGTCCAAATTATGGTCGGCCAAAATTACGGTTTCAGACTGTACAAGACGGTGCCCACCGTAGAGTACAATTTTGATCGTTATTTGGCCGTTTGGCTACAATTTCAGGCCAAGAAAACTCTTTTTGAAACAATTGTTTAACACAAATCAACACCATGAATCAAATACTGCGTCCAATTTTGAGTGTTTATGCAAGCCACTGCTGGGCCCTTCCCTTGAGCTGATGCAGCCCCAACCCAGCCTCAGGGTCGTTCAGGGAAGCATTGTGTATTGTGTGGCGTCAGCACATGGGAGGAGCACACTGGGGAGCAAAATTGGGAGGTTTTGGGGTGGAGAGGCCTTTCGGAGGCCATTTTTGCATCGGCAGTGCCAGCTTGGCACCGTACCGTACGCCGTACAGTAAATTGCCGTAAATACAGTAAATTACGATCCTCCAAAATCGTAATTACGCCGTAATTTACAAAATTACGATACGTACAGTACAAAGCTTACCGTACCGTACACCGTACAGTGCACAGGCCTGGTGAAACTAGTGGCTTTTAAGGCCATTGTACGGTCAGACCATACAAGTACGGCGGCACCGTACTGTACCGTCGAACAATGTTTAGTCATAGAGACCGTGCTTGCACCGTACTGTATGGCGTATTACAGTACGGTACCGTAATTAGGGTCACAAAGGGTGAAGTACATATCTCAACAAGCCTGTGTGTTATGCCCTTTTGCACCCATTTCGTCACTTTGTAGGACCTGGCAGAGAAAATCCTACGACTAGATCTGCTCCAATCCACCTGTGCTCCAGCACATAAGCTTCTGTCGTGTCATGCTTTGTTATGCTTTGTCAAAATGGTGCTGGAGGCTGGACGGTTTATGCTGGGGGAAGGGGCGATCCCACGCATCCACGGCCTGCCTTTGCAAGTGCGGAAGGTATCTCCAAGCTTGCAGCCTGTTGCTGCTCGTGCAATGTTTACTGGTCACACCTTTGTTATTACTACAATCTCAATCCGTTGCAACCTTCTCCGTCAGAAACGACCAATGAACGGGAGAGAATGATCGTGCATAGTTTTTGGCACAGAACAGCCCGTGTTTGAGTGTACCAGCCGTCCAGCCGTGGGGTGTATGGCCTTCGTCCCTGCTCTGTCGCCCTAGATAGCATGCCATGGAACCTGACCAAGAGTCATGCAATACATAACAAACGGCTAAGACAGCGTTAGACAGCTCTGAATTTTACACTCATCACGTTCGACGTATTGGGCGTCTGTCCGGATTTCATGAGTATATCGCCTTGGAATGCAGTCGTTCCCATGCCAAAAGGTCCCCCCATATAGTGCCAATAGGATTTCCTTCCAGCGTAAAGCCCCTCTACCTGACCTGAATGCAACATACCTACTCGCTTTCATTTCTTTGCCAATGAGCTTTGCTGGCACTTCCACAACCGAGGGCCGTGTGGGGCTTGGTGCCTATTTGCACCCACATTGGCAGGGAAATTGTGCAGTCCTACAGTTGCAGCAAACATCACCTACTCCAGGATGCAGTCAAAATACATCTTACAACTTTACAACATTTTGCTGCTATTTCGAGTTTGGAGCAGGGGTACTGGGAAAACCTTCGAAAGGGAGGCACTTACACAAGAGGCACAGTGGGAAATAACAGGAAATTTGTCGCTCCATACATGCTGCAAGCTTCAGCCCTTTTTGATTTGATTTCAAACCATACCCAGAGTTGCGGTATGGATTATCCAGGCCTCTAAAGACCGATTAGAATTGGAGGGTGTAGAATGGTGCAGTGTGAGAGTAGTGATGTCTGTTCTTGACCCCAAATATTCCCAAATTCCAGATTGCGAGCCACCTACTGGGTCTTTCTGCCTGCTTCTTTGCAGGCATGTAAGAAATTTCAGCTATCCAATACAACTATCAGGTCCTGAAATGATCATCCCTATCAGCCCGTCCATGCATGTACAGCACAGTGACTGAACTCCCCACCTCCAGCCTACCTCTGTCCCCTCCCAGCCTATGTCGCTTGCTGGTTGGCTGTGCATCACTCCCTCTGTCCCATCTGCCAATCGCTGACTGAATGCTAGCTCTGTTGTGGGGAGGGCGCGTAACTGAGAGAAAGAAACAGAGGTTATATTAGGAAATCATCAGTGTTGCGAGCACTATTCCTTGATTGCAGGTCAAAGGCAAATGCACATACACACACACATGTGCACGCACAAGAACACACACACACACACACTCACACACAGCACGCGTGCACAAACACAGTTACAGACACAGAAAACAGACACAGACACAGACATAGACACACACTCTTTTACTTCAAGAGATAAATAATGATTGGAGTATGTGTTTGCCAAACAGACACCGATTAGACGACACAAACAAGAACCATTTTCATCTCTTCCATTTCTGGTAGTCCTAATGCTCATTCATAAACCTTCCTGCATGAATCCATTATTCCATGTATGTGGCACAATAAGGAGAAGCACACACTTGCGTCGAGGCATTGTCAAACGTGCATGCCATACTGAGAACTCCCTCTTAGGAACTCACCAGCCTGCTGCTCCTGCCCCTCCTCTCGCAACCGCTTCCTGCCATCTCCGTCACTGGCCTGAATTTGGCTACTCCGACTCCTTGTCTGAATAGAGTCCCCCTGAGGCTGTGAACCTGTTGAAATTGTTCAGGGCACTCTGTGTAAATACCTAGTTTGGTATTTGTAGAGAATAGCACGCAGACATCATCCATTTCATTTGGCATTCTAGAGTGCACACCAAGGATGTGTAAGAAGGATACACACCCTGACTATTTCTCTGTAATGACAGCAAGGCAATGCTCACCCTGCGCACCCTCAGCCTTCCTGTGTTGTGTGCGATTGCTGCTGGACTGCTGCACACCCCCAGGTCCGGAGTCCCTGCTGCTGTTGTTGCGCTGAGGTTCAGAGGATGCAGATGCTGATGGTGGGTGGGCATGGCAGGTTGACCGTACACGCGAGGGGAGGGGAAGCAAGGACGGGGATGGAGCGAGGGAGGGGGAGACGAGCAGTGAGCGGTAGTGCACACAGCGCTTGCGTGCATGGGAGCAGAAATGGAATGTGCTGCTGGTGTGGGTTGGGGATGGGGCATAGAGGGAGGTGGTGATGGTGGGAGCAGGAGTGTGGATTTGTGGTACCCCATGCTTGTGTGCATGTGCACAAAGATGAAGGGAATTTTGAAGCAACATGGCTTAATTTTAATAACCATGTATTTAGCTCTGATGCAGGGACTAGTAAATGGCATGCACACGCACATGTGCATGCACACATGCACACACGCACACACACACACACACGCACACACACACACACAAACACAAACACAAGCACACACACACACTCACACACACACACATACGCACACACGCACGCACACACGCACGCACGCACGCACGCACACACACACACACACACACACAAACACATGCACGCACGCACGCACGCACACACGCACACACACACACAAACACACAAACACACATGCTCACTTATGCACAGACAAGCACGTACACACGTACGCACATAGGGCTTATTGATTGGAATTGCAACAACATGCTATTGATTGCGGCTGAGGGCCTCGAAAAAGCTACATAGTCTGCAGACCTGCAAATTATGGCACTCCGTCCAGCTGAGGCTCAAATCGAAGTATGTGGAGCATTTCCATGTCTTTGCAAATGTTTGAGGTTGCTTCGATCTACCAACCACGCCCCTATGAATTCAGCAAGCACGTGGCAAACGAGATCTGCCGGTGCAAGTAGAAGAGTTGCCTTTTTCCCAGCAAATCACCTCGCCACTTTAAAATAATCCTGTGGACATCAAAATTGACTACTGTGTAGATACTAGTACAAGAAACCCACTCCAAGCTATTGGTCTACTTGCCATAGCACTCACGGAAAAACTAAGCTTGAATGCCATCAGATCTGCAACAAATACCAAATAAACCAGACTCGACATTGAAACCAACCCTCAAAGATATCTGAGCAATACTCCTAGTGGTGTAACCAAATCTTACAAGCACGGCCAAGCCACCTTCCTCACCCTGCAAGCACACGTGCACCTCCTGTACGAACTAAAATATCCCGATACTTTGATACACTTATATATACACAGGCCCTTATTAAAGAATTGCACTGCCTGTGAAGCCACTAGCAATGCTTATCCAACATCTTTGTCCCCGTCGGGACCAAGTGCATGGTTATGAAGTACAGGGCAGAACCCTGTACAGCAAGAAACGTGTAGTATGGTTTAAGCTGAGGTAATGCTGAGGTGATGCAAGCAGTGTTTGTTTAGTAGACCTTTCTATAGGCTTGCAATGAATGGCTGTGTTGGTGAAGTAGCACGGCAGGTTCAGCGCTGTAGGGCTGGCTCTGTGACTCAGTAATTATTGAGGCTGGCAATGGCCAAGGCGGGTGCGTGTTTATCCCTGGTAGTCCCTTAGCTTAAGGTTAAGGTTAAACTTACATCACTATATATGCCTCAGAGGGCATCTCAGCGGAAGCTTGGAAAAAAGCCTGTAACCAAACCTATCTAAACAAAGGGAATGCGTCTATAATAGATAAGAGGGAACGTCTGTCTGCAGAAGAGCCTAAGCGGACCGCAATAGAGCAGAAAGCAGAATATTAACAGAAGAAAGCTTGTTCAAGAAAACCCGTTAGCAGTCTGTCCCTTAGCTTAGCTCTGCAGTTTCTGTGCCTGGTGCCAACACATGCTAGGCAGGGCCTTGCATTTCCATCCTGGGTGCCAACATAAGCGAATAAGGATTATGAGAGACATAACCTAGCGTGCAGCATGATTGACAAAGCCGTAAAGCATGATTGACAAAGCCGTAAGCAATTCAGCAAATCATGGATATCGGCAGCCGCAATGAACATCTAGCTGTGCAAAAACAAATTTAATAAAAGTGGCTTCCACCCTGCTTCTCAGACAAAATCAGGTTGACCTCCAGCCGTCCAGATCCTGCACTGGACACTACCATCCCTGCAAAAACAAGAAAACCGCTGCAGGGGGTTAAGTTCTTCGGAGTGGCAGGGGGCTACTGAGGAAGAGCAACTCAGCAACGCCGCCAGCCATCAGCAGATCCACCCCAAGGATCTCAGCATTATTCAACGTGATCTCCACCTCAGTTTAGAGCCAACTACTGTCAGGACACTAGACCTCAGAACCAACTGAGCGCCGCACAGAAACAGTTCAAAGATCTGCACCGTTATTCAAGAAGCCTCCATTACCATCCGTACCATCCTTCTGAGAGTGGGTGGCACTATTTACAACAATCACAGTTGTATCCTCTCGACGACTTGGCCCTTAATCCTCAAAGAGTTATTAAGCTTACTTTTAAGCTCCGTATGCATTCTGTTGACTATGCTGGTAAACTTGTCTGTCAGATGAAAGTATAGATCACTCTTGCTTGACCAAGACTGTTGACCATGTAGCTAAAATAATAAAGTATAACAGTCGACCTCCTAATTGGTTGTTACACAGTTTGTTGCAGCCACTCATTTGGCGCGACACGTTCAAACCATGCACACCCTTTCCAATAACATTCCAGTACTCCCATCAGGAGCCAATTGCAAGCCTGCAACTTTCCTCCTTTACCATTTTCACTGCTTTTATTGCAACTGTTTCCTGAACCGGCTTGCATAACGCTTTTCCTGTAATGAAAGGAGATTGTTATGATTTGTCACCTTGTAATATGAAGGATGGTTTTTAAGATGACTGAACTGGAAGGGGAAAAAATAACGCTGATAGTGTAACACTACTGGCATGGATTAGGAAAGGATGTCGTTTTGTTTTTCTGCACCAGCCAATTGATGCAGAGACACACAACGTCCCACACATGGAGAATAAATTAAAAGAAGCAAACAGGAGCTCATGATATGCCTACTTTCTTAAGCCAGAACAATAAAAGCATTACTTTTTCCTCCAATAGCAAATTACTTTTTATGAGCAGTCAAACTCCTTGCCTGAAGGCCTAAAGAAATTTGTATGCCTAGTAAACCCTGAATTCCAGGAAGTGTGTAGGATAGGCATAACACTTTGTCACAGTAGTGCCTCCCCCTCTCCCTCCCTCCCCAGAACTGATGGAGCTGAGCATTGTTGATTTTATTTCATGCAGTTCTTGATTCACTTTACACTCCCTCCCTCTCTCCCTTTATTACACAATCACTCCTACTTTTGTCAAGTGTGCCACAAAACGAGTGCCCAGACATAATGGCAGGGGACAGGAAAATGTTAATGTGATGGATCCACACAATGCCGCTCTTTTCAACATGCTCATGAAACAAGCAAGCGTGCCCAGGTCCTGGAAATAAGCCAAGCTTACTCCTATTTATAAAAAGGGGCCAGTGACGAAGCCGGGTAATTACAGAATGATCGATGTGAGTGGCACGCTGTACAGATTATATGCAAATATTGTGTGCTCTATTGTTCAAGAATGGTGTGACTAGCACAACAAGATCTCGGATTTCCAGTTCGGTTTCTTCCCTTGCAGAAGCACGCTACAGCCACCCTTCATATTAAGACACTTGAAAGATGCTGCCCAAAAACTACAAGCAAGCACATCACGACTGTATGCTGCATTCATCGACTTCAAGCAGGCCTTTGAATCCATACCCAGCTGGGCCTTTGAATCCATACCCAGAGCCTTCAAATTCATACCCAGAGCCTGGGCCTTTGAACCCACATCCAGAGCCTGGCCCTTCGAATCCATACCCAGAGCCTGGCCCTTCGAATCCATACCCAGAGCCTGGCCCTTCGATTCCATACCCAGAGCCTGGGCCTTTGAATCCATACCCAGAGCCTTTGAATCCATACCCAGCTGGGCCTTTGAATCCATACCCAGATGGGCCTTTGAATCCATACCCAGAGACAAACTGTGGGAGCACTTACGCCGCTGCCACATGCCTCACCATCTACTCTCCATCCTCCAAGACTTGTATTACACAGATGAGTACGCACTGCTGAATGGGGACAAGCAAGCTAGTGTGCAGCCAGAGCTTGGTGTGAAGCAAGGCTGTCCCCTCTCCATCCCCCCTGCTTTTTTCCATCTATTTGAATGATGTTGACAGTCTGGCTGAAGGGGTACAGGGCGCACTTACTGGTATTCCAAATTGTACTGTCCCAGAACTGCTGTTTGCTGACAATCTCTCTCTGCTGTCCAATGTTCATGACCAGCTGCAGGTCATGCTCAACAGGCTCAGCGTTTATGCCCACAGGAAATCTTTGACGGTGAACACACACAAATCTGAGGTAATGTGTTTCAACTCCAGGTCTGATAACCGCTTGCCTCCTCTCTATTATGACGGCATACAACTATCCTACACCGACACATTCAAATACCTGGGCATGGTGTGTGACAAAAATACCAATCTGACCACTGCGGCTGATGCAGCACTGAGACCCTTCACGGCTGGCACTTTCAGTGGAAAATTTTTTTGTTCAAGAGAATGTCCTTACCAACAGGTTGCATGCTCGCATTTGGCTCCTCAAAACTTATGCAATTCCTGCTAGCATGTACGCAAGCCAGATCTGGTCAACTCCTTTCTTAAAACAGGGCAAAGAGATGGACAACCCAGTTCAGAAGTGGCTGTTGACAATGTTGAAAAGAATCCTTGGTGTTTGGGACACTACTCCTTCTTGGTGCGTGCGTTATGCGAGAGTGTGGCCTTGAGCCTTTACAGTTCAACTGGTTTCGTGCCACAATGCGTCTCTACAAATCTCTGACCCGATGCAACAGCACTACTGCCAAACAAGTTTTACATGCTGACTTGCGACTGAGCTCCAGGTCTGATGACTGCTGGTCTTACTTCCCATATTGTTTCAGCCATGACTGGTCTGATACAAGAGTACATGTTCAAAGATAAGCTGCGGAACTGTGAACCATTGACCTCAGTCGTTTTGTTGTGGACCTCAAGCAGAGAGAGACACTTGTGATTTTGGACACCCTACTCTGATGGCTGACCAAGAGAACACCACAACAGCAAAATTCTCACTTATAACATATAACAGATGGTGTGCACTACCCCCGATAACAGCCCTGGCTATTCGTTCTCCCTACGGCCTTCCCAAGTACATGTTCCTAGACCTCCCACACGAGATGTCATTCGCAGTGTTGCCCGTTTCAGACTGCGTGTCCACACCCTTCGCTTTGAGACCGCAACATGGAACCCCACCTCCTCCCCTACCTGTGATTTGCGTGAAGCTGATGATGATGTCCAGGATGAACAGCATGCTATTTCCACTGCACACACCCCCATACAGTGTCTCTTCACAGGAAGTATGAGTCCTTGTTCTAAGAGCACAGGATGTTTTTACTTTTTACACCAGAACAACAACAAACTTTTTTCTACATGAACTGTTTATGAGTAGACTAGCAGTCGCACGCTTTGACTGTAGGCCTTTTCTTGTAAACCTTGTAAACCTCTCCCTCTATTCGGCTATGCTGCTGTGGTGCTGCTTGATGCTTCCTTGCATGGAGGCGTGGGGGACTTTCATTCCCACATGGATGTTCTCGAGTGCCTTGCGCCTGTCCTTGCGTTCCATCTACCAGATATCTGAACCAGTGAGCAGCTAAACTAAAACGCCGTGGATAGCAACGCGTCCACGTCACGCATATGTCATTATGCACCGGGTGGAGCACTGCTGCGTGTTTCTGAGACATCTTAGACACGGATCTGTTACTAGTTACTAGCTTTATTCCACATCGCAATCCTGGTTGAAGGTCAACTTATTACTATTGTGGTTTAGTAACCAAGCACCATAGACTCAGCGAGTTGTAAATCATTGAAACCGACAAAAAACAGTTCATAAGACATAAGTGCAAGCTAAGTCTGGTCCGAGGAAGTCAAAGGATAGGGTTGCATGAAACCACTTGATCACAGCCTAGCAGTCACAATTTTTGACTGATGGCTTTACCTGTAAACTCTGTAAACTCTGTAACCACTCGATCACATGCAAGGTCAGCCATGTAAGGTCAGCCATGTCTGCTGCATCCTGCCGCCTAAGCCCACTACAATTCTGGTCATTGCACAACCTCTCTGTACAACAAAGTGTCTACGAGTAATCGTGTAGAATTTAGGTATAAGTTAGGGGGTTGTAAGAGCTGATTGTACGTCTAGTTCTATAGGCCTATGGCAAGGTGCATAAAGTTTGTCTCCTGGATCTGCATACACCGCACACACAATGGACAGCTTGCAGGTCAAGCAGCATTAACAAACAAAATGCTAACAATATCGGGTCACACACTTAAGGGGGGAAAACCAGGTAGTTAATTCATTACAAAGCTATATACAGATATACATGAACGGGTGCACACCCGCATAAATGACTGAACATGACCAGGTTGCAGACTTGTGTGCGGCTGTGCGCACAAGCCCAAACAAACACGCAAACGCGCGCAACAAAGTCCTAGCATACAAAGTAGCACTTGCTCCTGACACACACACACACACAAACACACATGCCAGTACACACACACCAACACACAAACCCACACCCAATCCACATCCACACCCACCCTCACCCACACACACGGACAAGCGTAGTTGAGATAAGTAGGCCCACACAAACACAGTGCAGCAGAGCCTCCGCTGCCCATTCAGAGCTGCCCGTGCAACGTGGCAAGGGTCTGGTCCTCTTTGATGACCGTGGCAACATCGTCCTTGTGTACCAGCAAAGCAATGTAGGCAGTGATACCCTGTGTGTGCGTGTTTGTGTGTTTGTGTGTGTTTGTGTATGTTGTTTGTGAGTGTGTTTCTTGTGTTGGTGTTTGTGTTTTTGTTCGTGTGTATGCTTTTTGCATGTGTGTGTGTGTGCCGTAAAATTCATTATCCTTGTGTACCAGCAGAGTGATGTGGACGGTGTTAACCGGTCAGTGCGTGTGTGTGTGTGTGTGTGTCCGCGTGTGTGTGTGTGTGTGTGTGTGTGTGTGTGTGTGTGCGTGCGTCTGTGTTTATGTGTGTGTTTGTGCGTGTCTTTGTATTTATATTTGTGTGTGCACAATGTGCATGTGCACGTGCGTGTGTATGTCCTTGAAAACACCGTCCTTGTGTACCAGCAGAGTGATGTGGACAGTGATGCTCCAGACAAGTGTTGCGCAAGTGTGCCACACTATAACGTGCCTTCACTCAAATGCACCTACACTATAACGTGCCTTTACTCAAATGCACCTACACTATACGTGCCTTCCAAACTGCAGGCAGCATACATGCGTCTTTAGAAATGAAGGCAGCCCCCATTCAGACAGACAGCATATATGCGGATGGTCAGACAGGCACCTCCATCACAAGTTGCAAGGACACAAGTCACGCTCATAACTCAGGACACAACTTACACTCATGACTAAGGACACAACCCACGCTCAAACATAACTAAAGACACAACTCACGCTCATAACTGAGTGTTGGTAAATAGGGTGTGTGTGTGTGTGCTCGTATATGTGTGTGTACGTATTTGTTTATGTTATATGTAGGCATGAGTAACTAGGGTGTATGATTTTGCCAGCGAGGCTCGACAAGGCTCGACGAGGGCCAGGTTCGTTGATATAGGCCCTAGCAGCAGTGACGTCGAGGCTCGACGAGGCTCAACCTCGTCTAGCCTTGACGAGAGGCTGACACACCCTTACTCATGACTCTAGACTCACAACTGCCAGAGAGAATGGTGGCTAGGAGTTGCCTGTTCATCAACTCTAAGAGTGTGTGTGTGTGTCATTTGTTAATGTGTGAATGTGTGTTTCTGTGTGTGCGGGGGAGGGAATGGTGGCTAGGAGTTGCCTGATCATCAACTCTAAGTGTGTGTGTCGATTGTTTATGTGTGAGTGTGTGTGCCTGTGTGTGCGGGGGAGGGAGTGGTGGCTAGGAGGTACCTGGTCACCAACTCTTACGTGTGTGTGTGTGTGTGTGCCATTTGCTAATGTGTGCGTCTGTGTGTGCGGGGGAGGGAATGGTGGCTAGGAGTTGCCTGATCATCAACTCCCCCCTTCCCTCCCCTCCCCTCCCGTGCACACACAGACACACATTAACAAATCACACAATCCACATATTAATAAATCACACACACACTCACCTGCCAATTCGGGCTTGAGGCTAAGAGGTGCCTGCTCACCAGTCCCTGGACAACACGGCACAGAACAGCAGGCCCAACAGCGCCCTGTGTGCGAGTATGTTTGTGTTTACATTTGTGTGTGTGCGTGTTTGTGTGTGTGTGTGTGTGTGTGTGTGTGTGTGTGTGTGAGAGAGAGAGAGAGAGAGAGAGAGAGAGAGGGGGGGGGAGGGGAGAGGATGTATACAGTGTGCAAGATCAAAGAGTTATATCCTTATGTGGCCGAGCTTTTGTGTGCACGTTTGTGCGTATTTGTGTACGCGTTTTCATGTGCGTACACTTTTTTGGGCTAGTTCAAACACTGAGGCCGCACACTCTGCGATGTGACCAAGGGTGTGTATTTGTGCCTGTATGCGTGCATGCTTGTGTGTGTATGTGTGCTTGTGTGTGTGCATGCTTGCGTGTGTATGTGTGCTTGTGTGTGTGCATGCTTGTGTGTGTATGTGTGCTTGTGTGTGTGCATGCTTGTGTGTGTATGTGTGTGTGTTTGCGTGTGTGTCTGTGTTTGTGTGTGTGTGCGTGTGTGTGCGTCTGTGTTTGTATGTGCGTGTGTGTGCGTCTCTGTTTGTGTGTGTGTGTGTGTGTGTGTGCGGAGAAGGGTCAAAAGTGGCCAATTCTCACCAGTGTGGACTACTGTGTGCTGATCAAACTTCAAGGCTGCACATCTCTGTGATGCAAAAGCACAACCTCCCTTTTACTGCACGTTTCATGTATCGCTTACACCCATGCTCAGGAACACACAAACACACACACACATTCCTTTCTTACATACAACATACGCACGCACACACATGCAAAAACACCTGTGCACACGGACACACACTCACACACACAATGCGTGCCTGGTGAACTCCCAGAGGGTCAGATAAGTAGCAGTCCACCTCAGCAGATGGCATGCCGGTGGGTTGGTCGGAAGGAAGAGAGAGGGGACGGGCACTTAAGGGGCACATGAGCAACACATGCGAGGTCAGACGGTGGTGTACGGCCTGTGTTTGCGCGTGTGTGCGAGTAAGTGTGTGTGTGTGTGTGTGTGTGTGTGTGTGTGTGCGCGCGCGCGCGCACGCGTGTGCAGCACGTGCGAGGTCGAACAGCTGTGTACGGCCTGTGTGTGTGCGCGTGCATGCGAGCAAGCGTGCGTGCGTGCGCACGTGTTTGCATACTGAAAACACCTGCAAGAGCATGGCATTAGACCACAGTTGATTGCTCAGGCGAATGTAGCAATGCGTCAAAATGTCAAAATGCACCGAAAGCACACGCAACGGGGCACCGTACCCGGCCAAGCGAACGTGCACTAAAAGTAGCAAACGTGTATTAAAGTAGCAAAAGCGCACCAAGAGCACACACAGCGTGGCTCTGGCCTTGGCCAAACAAACGTGTATTAAATATAGCCAAGGCACATTAAGAGCACACACAGCGTGGCTCTGGCCTTGGCCAAGCAAACGTGTACCAGAAGAGGCAGAAGCGCACCAAGAGCACATACAAACTGGCACTGACCTGGATCTGAACATTCTGTCTCCCTGAGGCCTTGGCCTCCATGACCAAAGCAGCTAGAGTGAGCTTCTCCAATCGGCTGCAGATGCGCAGAAACTGCACAAGAAAAGACGCATGATTATCAGCGTGTTTGTGTGTGTGTGTGCGTGATTGTGTGTGTGTGTGAGTGTGTGTGATTGTGTGTGTGAGTGTTTATCTTTGTATTTGTGTGTGCGTGTGCGTATGTTGCATGTGTGTGTATGCGTGTGTGAGCGAGTGGCTACACCGCAAACATAAACAATTCTTGCAGCGCAGAGTCCATGTGTCAACCAACTCCAAACCACACCCAGAGCAGCAAGCCTTTGACTACACACACACACACACACACACACAAACACACACACACATAAACACACATTGCACATTTGTAAGTGCTCGGCTTTCCTCATTACCTGCATGTGAGGGGCCTCGTACATCTCATTTATAGCTTTAGTCATGTGCTGGACCTGCACCGAAACAAAGAGTGTGTGTGTATTTGTGTGTGTGTTTGTGTGCCTCTTGTGTGTGTGCTTGTGTGTGTGTGTGTGTGCGTGTGTGTGTATATGTGTGTGTATTTGTGTACATCTCATTCTCGGCGTTTATTATTTGTTGGACCTGCAGAACAAGGTGTGTGTGTTTATGTGAGTGTGTGCGAGTACGTGCGTGCACGTACGTGTATGTGGTTATTATAACGTGCATGTGAATGTGTGTTTGCACATGTGTGTGTATGTGTGTTTGTGTGTTTGTGTGTGTGTGTGCGTCCTACAGCTGTTCACGCTAGCAACGTGCCCCCTGACCACTCACGCTTTCAGAGAAATCATCCACTACATCGCCCCTCCATCCAAACGCTCTCATGACAATTTCAGAGAAATCATCCACTGCATCGCCCCTCCATCCAAACGCTCTCATGACAATTTCAGAAATCACCCACCACATCGCCCCTCCATCCCAACGCTCTCATGACAATTTCAGAGATCACCCACCGCATCGCCCCTCCATCCAAATGCTCTCATGACAATTTCAGAGATCACCCACCGCATCGCCCCTCCATCCAAATGCTCTCATGACAATTTCAGAGAAATCACCCACCGCATCGCCCCTCCATCCAAATGCTCTCATAACAACTCCAACACCTTATAACGCCCAAATGCTCTCACACGACAAAACCCCCACAGCTCGTCAGACCTGTGCCCTCCATCCCTAACAAAACCAATCCGCCTCTAAATTAAAGCGCAGCGTGGCAAACACGCCGCACAGGTCAAGCACATCCTCTCGCCGACCAATTTCCGTCTCCCTCCATTTTGACCAGCTCAGCCTTAGCCTCAGCCAGCTCAGCAGCCAATCCCAGACTCACAGCGCGCGCCACCCACCTTCACACACTCCTTGAGCGCGTGCCTGCTCGTCAGGTCCCTGCTCCCCTCCTTCACCAGCTCGGCCTCAGCCAGCTCAGCAGCCCGGCGCAGCAGCTCCAATGCACGTCGTACGTCTCCGGAAGTGCTGGCCACCTACACGGTGTGCGCACAGCATGCGTTGCTATGTGCGTGTACGCATCAGTGTATGTGTGTGTGTGCGTGTGTGTGTGCGCCCTGCCAAACCCTGCACGCTTACAGACGTGCTGGCAACCTGCTCAATGCGTGCAGTGTGCAGTGCTGCGCCGCAAGTAGTCGCTATTGCGAGTAAAGTAGCTACTGTCGAGTGTGAACGCATGTGCGTGCACGTGTGTGTGTATGTTTGTGTGTGTATGTTTGTGTGTGTGTTTGTGTGTGTGTGCAGTGCAGTGCTGCGCAGCAAGTAGTCGCAATTGCGTGTATATTAGCTGCTGTCAAGTGTGGAAATATGTGTGTGTGTGTGTGTGTGTGAGAGAGAGAGCCCTGCCATACATTATGCAATTCTTGAGGTGCTGGCCTCCTGCATGAGTGTGTTTGTTAACAGCTTCATCAGTTAACTACAACTTCATCAGTTCATTGCATCCGTCCTGTTTTAAACTACCTATTCCTTGCTTCCATATTGCACTATTTGTGCCCTCAGTGGTGCGTTGCATCCCACACACAACTCGCGGGACTGATTCTAACCGCACAGATGTGTGCATGTTGTGTTGAGCGTGCAGTTGCAACTAGAAACAAAGGTGCGCTTCAGGGTGGGGCGCGCGGATGTAAAATAGAAAAAGGTAAAGCTATGCGGGCGGTTAAAAACCACTCCCTGTTATTCAAGGAAAAGGAGCCACTTTGGTACCGGGTACCGTAAAACTCCCTCACCACAAAAAATAAGAAAGAGATCAATGACAAAGGTAGTGTGCGTAAGTAAAGCACAAATTCTCATCGCACAATTCCTGAGGCATCTTTTTTGGTCACTACGCTACATTGGCATCGAAGCGCTGGACGCGCTGAAACACCACTTGCTCCCTTGATGAGGTGGCATATGTTAGGAACACTCCTCAGTAAAGCACCCACCAAGTAAAACGCACACACATATACATACACACGCGTACACAAACACACATACATACACAATCATAGGCACTTAGGCATGCATACATCTTTACCAACATTGACACTTATACACAAGTATGCTTCCCCCTCCCACACTCACACCCCTGCATGCCCCCATGCACACCCAC
>Ga0307947_1001278_pt1 | contig 19684 bp, 14 predicted proteins | sample OrgLakmetagen232_FD_201840 | JGI IMG/M metagenome (GOLD analysis project Ga0307947, IMG submission 201840) | Saline water microbial communities from Organic Lake, Antarctica - #232 | ecosystem: Environmental > Aquatic > Non-marine Saline and Alkaline > Saline | place: Antarctica: Organic Lake...
ACCATCCAGAAGTATTCCCCAAAGGTACACCGAAATGTGTGTGATATGTCCTCATAATTCTGCTGGAATGGTGAGCTTCATGTGGTGTCAAAATGTCAAGATCTTTCCAGCCCCCAATGATATGTTCGCGTAGAATGTGTTCAAACTGTCCTAGCTAGATTGATATTCCATCTTTACTCCATGTGAGTTCAAAGTTCACACTGTTTGCAAGAAGTGAATCAGCCCGCACATTTTTCTTGAGAAGAGGGTTGTTTGAAGAGAGTAAACTGTTCCAGAATCTTACGGTGCATCTGAACCAGTAGAAAAGATGGGCATTTCCACAATCAATGATGGAATATCAATCTAGAACAGTTTGAACTCACATGGAACATTAGCATTTGAACTCCCACTGGCATTTTCCTCATAAATGACGCATTATTTTAACCAGAAAGCTATGGCCATAAAGGCCTAGGTGGGCTGTTTTGTGAAGTCAAAAAGTCACCACGTTTTAGGAGCCTGCCGTGGTGTGGCGTGCCATGGCGTGGCCGTGGCGTGCAACCCTGAGCTGATGTGTTTTCTGGCCGCCGGGGGCGCTTCATCTGGGCCTGTAAAACCTCTATAAACCTCATTTTAGAGAAGCCAGAAATTGATGCCATCTTTCCCGGCCAATATCTCCGCGCCCAGTCCACGGTTTGCCCCGCGCTTGACGCAGGATGTCATAATTTCTTTTAAGCTCCACATTACACCAAAAATCTCGGCGAGTGGTGGAGGGACGGGCCAGAACGGGCCAAACGTCAACCTATGATTTGAGCACATCCTGGCACTTTAAATCCCAGCTTCCGCTGCGCCATCACAACGACCTATCATCGCAAAGCAGATTATCTAGGGTTCAGTCAGGGGAGTGTGCTTTCTACCGCCAAATTGCCGCTACACAAAAAATTCGATTGTTTCTGATTCGATTATTTTTAATTATGAGCGAATATTTTAGTATTCAATCGTGTAGAGACAAGTGGCGCGGCCAAGTGAGACACGGGGAGAGGTCGATGTATACCAACACCCTCCCTTCTCCCCGTGATGCAGCTGTGGCGGCGGATAAGTATGTCTGGCTTTGTGGGATGTTGCAGTGCTAACAGGAATTTGAAATTTTCTTGCTCCTGACAGCTCTATCTCCATGATGAAACATTTCCTCGTACAAACACAAACAGGATCATATATAAATGTAAGGGGACCACAGCACCCACCAACTTTGAGCTTAGCCAGGAGGAGAAGGCACGGCTGGACGGGCTCACTCTGGATGAGCTGCTCGCCGAGTTCCGGGCAGAGGGGCAGAGGGGGGGCGTTTTCAGCAGCGGTAAATCCCAGTATAGGGGCATATCTATGCGGTATGATAGGTGGCAAGCAAAAATTAAGATGGGCGGCAAAACGGCATTCCTCGGATACTACAGCAGTGAAGAAGCAGCAGCCGCAGCGTACGACGCGGCAGCTTGGAGTCTGCATGGCAGGTTTATCAATGTTTCAAGAACTCAAGCAATTCCTGTATTGTAACCTCTCCTTTTATTTGATACCAATTGCTTTCCTCATCCATCTCCTTGCAGGTAATTGTTAATCTGAGTTCAAGCACTTGAGTGGTTCTTTTACTGTAGCCTTTGCTTTTTTGATGCCAATTGCTTTCCTCATCCATCTCCTTCATGCAGTGCTGCCAAGCTTAAACTTGTACCTCTTGCTTATATTTGATGCAACTTGCTTTCCTCGTCCATCTTCTACGTGCAGCGCTGCTAAGCTGAATTTTCCTGACGCGTACAGCAACACGCCTGGACAAGGTAGGCCAATTTACCGCCTGCTCGTAAGACGTGCTCGTGCTTAAACAAGTCACTCTATTCTTTCATGTGCAACTAAATTCTCATCATCAATGGTGCCTGGTACTGAAATGCAGCTTCTCCTGCCATTGAGACTGCAATTCCTGACCCTAGAACCCGTCAAAGACTTGAGAATGCCATTGAGGCCTCCAAGGGCGGTCGCAGGACAGCAGGACGCCACGAATCTGGACCACAGGTGATGAGTGTGAAAATAAGTTTGTTTTCATCACTTTTCATCAGCATTTTAGCAGGACATGCAGCCACATGCAGCAGTATGTCCCGGTGTAGAAGAGAGATGGCACATTGCATCCTCAGTCACGGCTGCTGCTTTGAACACGTTGCCTGGATAACAAACAATTCTCCTTGTGTTAGTGCTTTCCTGAAAGACTGCTGCATTACGATGCGTGCCCTATTTTGTAGTATAATATGCAACTGGGTGTCTTAAGGCCTCAGAGAAGCTTCTACGCCACTTTCCTTACCTACGGCTCTTATTGCAATCAACAGGTGCAAAAGCGCAGGAGCACAGGCCCAAGCAGTACTGCACCTTCTAAAAAAAAAACTGCAGGTAAATATTCGCGTTCCCTAATTGCACATTATGATATAAGCATGTTTCTGCCGCCCGCCAGAATATATGCAGGCTTAATAAACCATGCTTTTGATTATGAACGCCTTTCGCTTTTCTCTAAAACAGGCCCCAAGGCCATGGTGCCTGACCCCGCAGAGGAAGCAGCTCGTGACATAGATGTCACACCTGAAATTTCCAGTCCTGACGATACAGACGAGGAGAGCAGGTGGGAAGGATGCGGTCAGACAAAGGCTTGGCTTGATCTTTTTGCTCAGACCTTCCAAGTACTAGCTTTGTTTCTGTTAGTATGAGTAGGACTAGAGACTTGCAGGGTCCACTGCCATGATCAACACCTAGAAGAATGCAGAATGTGATAAAGTACCCACCGTTGCATTTGTGCGTCTACTCTTCCAGCTAAATTAGATTGCACAGAGCTCCAGTATTTCTTCTGTGTACTGCGTAAGATCCTCCACCCACAGTTATCCCAAGGTGCTTGATCTGAGGTGATACTTTTCCTTGCAGGTGTAAACTGTTAAATTTCAGGTGACAACGGAGTAATATTCAGGATTTAAAAGCGCTCTTTCTTTGCAGTGATTTGACGGGGAGTGCTTGCTGTGACTTTCCTTCCACCATGTGGATGGACACCAGCGATGAAGGGGTGAGGATGAATGAAGTGTTTGTGACACACACTCAAGGTCACTCATGGTCATAGTCATGAACAATCAAGGCCACTCATCCTTAAGGCTTTCCCTATTTATTTCAAGTTCAATTCCACTCACGCACAGCACAAAGTATGCTAGACGATTTCCCATAATTCGTTGTGTATTTGCCTGTGCAATACGGCAAATTTGCGTTATGCAGTATTTTTTGCTATCCTAACTGCAACTTTTTGTATCTACTCTGCAATTCGCTTCTGCATTCAACATAGTTGCGGGCAATTTTGGAAATATAAAGGCATCTCAGCAAAGTTTAGCATTCTTTCTGCCATTCCATACTCACATACCTAACAGCTTGCATAGAAGCTAATTGCTTAAACTCGCTAATTCACAATTGCCATTGTGTACAAAGTGTGTGTGTGTGTTTGATGTGACAATAAGATAGTGATGTAGCAGGTTGCTACGTAATATTCTGGAAAGAGTCTGTGCAAGGCCTGCGAAAGGAGAGCATTCCAATTTTTTATTGTTGCGTCGTGAGATAGCTAGATACATTTGTGTAAGGAAATGCAAAGATTTGCTACATGTATAATCAAATTGTGTACTCATTGGACAACGCCATGTTTTATTTAATTTGTGCAGGGCGATGAGCATGACAGCATAAATCCCCAGGCAGTGGATGCGGTGATGCAGGAAGCAGGCCAATCGACACCTTGTGATGTAAGTTTTGCAAGGATGAAAAAACATTAGACATGGGAGAACTAGCCTTTCCTGTTTTCTAAAAAAGTTCTTCACGTTGATAAGGAAGAATAAAAAACCACGCCAGCAACTTAAAACCCAAAACCAGCACAAGCACGTGAGTCAAGAAGTGTCTGGCCATCTTTTCATTGAACTTTGAAACAGGTCGTTTGATGTTGCCACCATACATGTCACAACCAATTGGTGGCAGTGACGATTCGTGTGATTTGCTTGATGTGCTGAGTCTTGTATTGTGCCATGACATTGATTTGCTACAACAACCAGCATTGTACCTGCACACACTTCTGTTGCCTAATTGCAGGATTTCTTGAGCGTGACAGGCTCGGAGCTTGTCAGCCAGATCCAGCATCATTCCAGTGCTACTGCAGAAGGAGCAAGCACTGCACCAGGAACACGCGCTGCACCAGGAACAAGCACTGCGCCAGGGTCAAGCACTGCACCAGGGGCAGCAGGAGCCCGCCTTAGAGAAACTGCAGCTGATGCCCCAGCAGTTGCACTCACGGGTACCCTTCTTGTGAGCAGGGTTGCGCTAAATGCAGCACGCAGGGTGGCTGTATTAAAACCTCTTGCCGCCCGTGGCTTCAACGAAGACTGGGCCTTCAGCTGTAAGTGCTGCTTTGTGCCACTGTTATTGCTTTTATATAGTTTTGGTTCCAATTACCTACTTAGGTGCAGTTACTTTTAACGTCAAAGGCAATATTTGGGTTGTGTTCGTACAAAATTGCAGGCTGAGCCTTTTGCAGCTATCTTGTCTTTGTTGCAGCTTCAACATGTTGTCTAAATGTGAGCCTCCCTTTACATAATTGCATGGGAATACATGTAAAAAAGTGCACAATGACTCTGCATGAGACAGTAAAGCTAGGTTTGGCAAATTGCTCAAATGCACAGCGGAGCCTTATATTTATGTGCAGCTGCCTTACCACTAGTCGAATGCTGCTGTGTGCACGCTAAGCCTGTCCACATATATCATAGTTTTTTATTTTGAGGGTATTACATAGATCGAGCAGAGAAAGCAAACTACCTACTACGCTGAATAAATAAGAGGATAGGAGGAAAGTAACAAGAAACAATGAAGTGTCTGGTTGGACATGAGAGGGAGGCAAGGGGGGAGACGTAAGGGGGGAAATGTCAGGGTTAAGGGGGGAGAACATTGGATCCAAGATAACTGCAGGAAGCTGTGCGAGGGAACTAGAGCGGCAGGGCAAAACAGAAGGAGGTACTGTTGCTAAAAACTTCTTGACTTCTTCAGGTATAGCATGCATTATTATATTATTAGGCATCACACGGCCTTGGTGGTCATTTCCTTGAATCAGGTTGTAATATCTAACGCCTTTTAGCACAATGTATTCGTTCATATTTTGTGTCATTATGCTTGCGCAGGCTATGAGGTGCGTGAAGCTATGGGTGAGACCAGCCTTGGCATAGTGGATGGCATTGACCTTGTGCGGCTTTACAACTGTTCGGTGAGTCTGATGTGTTCAAGGTTAAAGTTCCTTCCTGTTCACCGCAACCTCTTTCAAAGGTCCTTCCATCAAGGGTCCTTCAAATTTTCTTCCTGTTCACCGCAACCTCTTTTGCTTCTGCTGTTGCTGTGGTGAGCCATTCTCACGACAAGGACGCCGCGCACAAAGGACACGACTGGATCACGTAAACACGCGTTGCGTCAAGTTGCCTCCAGGCTTCTACTAGTCGCACTAGCAAAACTTGCCTGAAATTCACTAGTAGGATGTGTCATTAAGCTACGTGGGGAGCAGTTTTCACTGCCTGTAGATTTTCTTTCTCGTCAGTATCTGCGTATTAAATAGGTGTTGGCATACCCTTCATTCCTCTTCCCTTACTGCTTTTCCCCAGAGTCCTTTTGTTACTGGTCGAGGGGCTGTACATAAGGATGGTAAATTGGACACACACAATCCTTGATAGGAAGCTGCATGAGTATGGTGGTTAGATCTGAAACCCTTTTTGCAGTTCCTTATGCTAGGGACAAGCGATGGCAAGGCCAATGCAATCAAGCTGCCTGTTTGTAAACTGCATCGAGTTGCAGAGCATGTTGTGTCTCTTACTTGATGTAGGAGGAGCTGAGGACGGATGATGAGGAGGATGACACTTTGGTGCAAGTGGAGGCATGTGACCCCTGTGCTGGTGAGCCGTCGCCAGACAAAACAGGCATCAGTTGTAGTGCGGTTGAAGTGGTTGCACTTAACCACAGTTGAAAACAATGTGGATTTCAACCGCTTCCCTCGGTTGAAATGATTGATTAAACTATGATAAGTGTAGGGAAGGGGGGGGGGGCTGTGAAAGGACTAGCAGGAGCCACAACCAATGAAGCACAATTCATAATCAGTGCAGTAACCAACAACTCCATCAACTTTGAAAGAGAAGGTCGCTGAAAAATGCGCATGATTGTGTACGTGTGGCTGGATGTGCGATGCATGTTGCCATTATTTTTATACTTGGCAACATTCAGGGTGAGGTGATTTTTTTAAAGAGTACTATGTATGTGGATTTTATGCATCCAGTTTTGAAATAATGCTGCAAGGTTTGATAGTGGAAGCCTCACCGTATTGTTTTTCATTTAAACTGCTGCTTTAATGCCACATTACACAGCAATAATACCACTAAACAAGCCATTCACAAAGGAAGAATAGGCAAGAGGGGTATGTGAATTTATACTTACATGTCTTGACATTGCTTCCAAGCCCTTGCAGAGCACTGCCACCTTAAATATCAGGTATTCCTACTTTTCATACATATTTCTTGCATTGGAATGTGTGGCAGGTGCTGCCACTGTTTCTACACCTGTTTTCATGGCTTTGCAAGTGCTTGGAATGAAGCTTTTTACTCTACCCTGATCAATTAAAACTTAAAACGTTCTTACGTGTTTTACAACTACTACTACTGCAATTACATTGTGTAGCTAGGGATTTGCGCATGTAAAAGAGAGGTTAGTTAATTAAGAGAATTCAATTAAATATTTCGCTGCTCAAACCATTGCTGTATCCCACACTGCATATACTATATAATGTTGTGTGCATAGAATATAACTCCTGCATCGCTTAAGCGTGAAGGAAGCACTGATTTCGCCTCCTCTATCCACTCAATTGCTATAACCCAGACGCTGCCATGCGTGGAACGCCTGCATGGCTGAAGCATGCGCACAACGGCAAGGCTGCTGCACAGCAGGGAGACTCTTGTACAGGAGAAACAGAGGCAGAGCAACAAAGGAGGGGGGGGACAGTAGGTGGCAGAGAGGCACTGCAGACCACACCAGCAAATCTTAAGCAGCAGCAGCAGGGGCGTGACCAGGGAGGTGCTCACGAAAAAAGGCACAGGTCGGCTCAGCAGGCAGCCGACATGGAGGAGGCTGCAAGGGAGGCCTCACGGTTCCTGCAGAAGCACCTGGATCCATTGGGCAAGAGCAGCCAGCCAAACCTTGAGCCCAGGGACTCCCCTTTACGCCATCTCTCAAGCCCTCCTCCCTCTCCCCCATCCAACTGGCAAGTTGTAGGGCTTGCTATGGCCATAAGAGTATTGCATACAATGCTTGTAAGGAATGATATTTTGTCAATTTCTTACATGTACAGTTATGGTCGGCCCTGGTGAATTGCCTCTAATTGTAAAGGGATTACCACTTTCTTTCTCCACAAACCATTTGGTCAACCTTCATTAGTCTTCCTATTGCTAGGCCTACCCACTTCTCTTACCACTTATTTGCAAATTACCCCATGCAATCTATATACTGCAGATGTAGCTAGCCTTCCTTAATTAATGTGGGGAGTGGTTCATCACTGCCTGCGTAGATTTTCTTTTTCTTTTCTAGCTGCCTCCACCCCCCTCTGCCGTTAAGTACACTGCCTAATTGTAGCAACCTATTAACCTTTTCCAATGCTTCGAGGCTGTGTGCATCACGGCTCTGCATCAGGCCTTGCCTCTATGCATTATCCTACCTAACAAGAAGCAATATTCTTTATTTTTGATCTCACCTGATTGAGCACCTTAATTTTTACTTTCCTGCGCACCCAGGCTCTTTCAGACCACGTCTTTCTCTCAATACTGAGCCAAACACGACACAGCATGATTAATCTTGGCACTTTGCAAATTTTAGCATGATTCTCGCGTTTGATCTGTGTGCAGGTGTGAGCAACGTGTGCCTCTGCGTCCCCAGCCTCTTTCAAATCAGATCATACTCAATATTCAACTTTGGAAGACAGTTTAAATGTGATCAAAGTTTTGGATTTGTGTGCAGGCGTGAGCAACGTGTGCCTCTGCGTCCCCAGCCTCTTTCGGACCAGATCTTCCCATCGTCCACAGGTAGATCATGCAAGGCGTAAGGAATATTGCCCACTTCTGCCTCACGGCCTGGAATACATATTTTGATGACAATATACTGCTCTATCCATAAGTTCACCCTTAATAGCCAACACGTTGGCAGCATAATTTACCCCAAGCTTTGACAACGCGTCAGGGATTAGGTGAGGAACAAACACGCTACTGCTGGCCAGCAAAGTACTCACGCTACCTGGGAAATATGTGTTGTCTGCAACTCCTGGAAGTCTGTTTTGATCACAAACCGATCAGCTTTCAGTGAAGCCACCCAGGTGCGATTGCTGTGATTTTGTACTTGAGGCAATTGACATCCTCCTGCCCAGGTGTGATTGCTGTGATTTTGTACAACCTGTGTCAATTGACATTATCTCACCTATGTCTTAAAGCATTTGCACACAGTCAGGTCAGCCATTCCCCACCCAAAAAGAGGAATTAATGCCCCTTTACTGAAATGCAAATCTGAGGTCACCCAACTGTTTCAATACATAAATGCAACACTTTCGCAAAAAATTATCGAGTTTAGAATCCAGGGTGTGAGCGGGGGGCTGGATTTGTGCCATTTCCCTGCCAGAAAGGTGGCAAGGGTGTTAAAATGTTATTAAATTAAATGATTTTCCGGTCCGAATTTCACCAATTCTTTTGTTCCTAGATAGGTTCAGGGTCAAACCATACCAATCAAAGCAAAAAAAAGGGGGGTTGAAAGTTTGCCCCTGAATCTTGGTGCGTGGTCCTGTTTTCTGGGCAAAATGTTTTGGGAACGACTTTGGAAACAAGCTTTCTGGCCATCACCTGTGTGTCGGGAGCCCTTCAGTATGCTCCAAGGCATGCCCTGTCAAGTTTTCTGGTCTGGAATGCTGGGATTGGGCCGTGGTGGGCAGCGACAGCTGAGATTTTTAAAGGCTATGGTTTAAAAATTATGTCCAGCCATCGTTATGGGTAAGGCAAGCTGCGGGGCCACTTTCTGAGTACCCCAATTTGGCAGGAAAATTCTGTCCCCGCACCCTGGGCGCCCCCCGGCACAAACTGAGTATGCAGAGTTGCTCAAGTTAGGTCCAGCTCAAGGTCCTGCATACTCAGAATTGGGTGGGAGCTTTGGGGTAGGATTTCTTACAGGAATTGCTGACCTGACACACAGTCCACATTCTCTCTAACTTTGTCTAAATAAATTCACACACAGTCCACGTGAGGAAAAAGCATGTTGCCCTTAGGTCAGGATGTAGCATCCCATTGCCTTGGCACTTCATCTTTATTATGCCCATTCTAAAGTGCACACCTGCCACACAAATTAGCAACTAACAACTTCTCACTCTCTTTGTCGTTGCAGACATGGACTTTCACATGGCTGTCGTGGATGCGCAATTGAGGAAGTATGTGCTGCAGTGCTCTGGAAGCTTTGCTTGCAAATTGTCCAAGCTTGTGTCGTAATGTTGGATAGTATACCCTTAAATTGCTATCCTTAACAACGTTTGTGTGCGGGGGTAAAGGAGCCCGAAGAGGCTAATACGTCTTGGTTCACACTTGTGCATTGCAATCCTAGGCCATTGTGTGTTCGCCTCATTAGTAGGTACAAGCTCTAGCTCTAGGTTCAAAAGCTAAGTGTGCCACATTGCCTGCCGATGCAAGTTGTTTACATCCTCTTCTAGCTCTAGGTTCAAAGGCTAAGTGTGCCACATTGCCTACCGATGCAAGTTGTTTACATCCTCTTCTAGCTCTAGGTTCAAAGGCTTAGTGTGCCGCTTTGCCTGCCAATGCAAGTTGTTTACATCATCTACGCTGGCTATTGAAATCCTGACTACACTTTTTTTTATTTCTGCTTGCTTGATTTCTGCTTGCCTGTAGCTAAGGGGCCGTGGCTGCTCGGGAGTGCAATCAACTTGATCAATTACGTAGATTATCTGTGCATGATAATAAGGGGGCACAATTAATCAGGTCCTGGACAGCAGCTTCCGTGACTAATCAATTGCACGTCATGTGCTTGCTAGTAGCAGGAGGCCTATTATATCGAGAGCGTAACTTTCCTGATCAAACGCGGAAATGGCATCATGGTGCTTGATTAAAAGTGCAACAATAATATCCACAATCACAGGACTCACTCTGATCTTGGACTCCTTGATAAAGACGGCAAAATGCCTGGCGAAGATGAAGCCACCCACATGTAGGTCTTCCTAGGTCCTAGGCCTCCTCTGAGGAATTTTCACGAGAGCATGTGTCACTCTCAAAACAAACTGAGTGCTCAATAAGCATGCAAAAAATAATAAGATATTTGGGTAATTTTACGCGCTGAGTTGCTGGGGCACAGATTGATTTTTGCCTTTGGACAGGCGCAGCAATGCAATATTCAGGCAAATGGTGTGAACTTGTGAATGTAAGGGAGTACACGCTATTAAAATGCCTCTTGCATTCTTTTGCTTCTCTGTGTGCGTGGTTACAGCAACATGAGCGATGACGATGGTTGAATGTAATCGTGGCTGGTTTTGTGTGGAGGTTTGGCTGAAAGAGGGGGGAATTGTAGATTGAAATCAGTCTGGGCACTATCATGTGGGCAGTCTACAAAATGTTAAAAAGTTGAAATGAAATGTTTGGATTGTAATGAGACATGTGAGCAGCACAGGCCAATGTCTCTAATTACCCACCTCAAAACCTTTTTACCGACTACACAATGTTGTCTTTGCCCATTTGGTGGTAGTGTATTATCGTGTAACACACAGTTAGTTGATTTCTCAGATAAAGTTCTCCTAGTCATGTTCAATAGGCAGCTGGAGCCCGAACATTGGAAAAATGGGCGAGTTACGGTTGAGTCTCTCTTCAGCGGGATTGAAGTCAGCCTCTGAATTGCTTCCTATTATTCAGGTGTTGCTTGCGTTGTCCCTTGATTGCACAGCCTGGTTGCCCAGCATAGACAGATCACAGCATTGCAACGCTTTTGAGCGGCTAAATTCGTTGCGCTGAGTCTTATACTTTAGGGTTGGCCAGAACCGTAAATATACGGTTTATGCACAGTATTTTTGGCAGGGAAATCACCAAACATATCGTCAACTACAGTGTGTATATACGGTTCTGGCCAACCCTGCATACTTTTTTGTGACAGTGATTGACCTGGTAGTAATTTGGGTTTTGTGCTGCGGCACTCCTCAGATTAAGAAACACACGCATACAGACACAATTATTGTGACAGTGATCTGATTTGAGTGGTTTGGGATGCTTCAATACTTTATGAATTAAGTCAATTTTTATTTTTAAAAATTGCTTGCAGGCCTGAGTAGCGCCGTGAGATGGCCAACCTGTATGCTTCGTTGTGACAGTGATCTGACCCAAGAATGGTTCGGCATACTATCGTATTTCTTGGATCAAGAAGATTCTATGAATTATGACTGCTTGCAGGCTTGAGTTGCGCCGTGAGATGGCTGAGAAGTCTGCAGCGCAGGCAAGGGATTTTGAAGGCCTTCCACCTATCTTTGATGAGAACGGCCAAATCATCCGCTCTCTGACACGTGTCCGCTACCCCCAGGACGAGCAACTGGTGAGTAAAAGCTTTATTGGTTGCGAAGCAAATATAGATATGATACAAATATGGTAGCACAAACGTGTGCTGCTGTAGCTAGGTTAAATATTTTTCTTGAGGGCGGTTTGATGCGAACATGGAAAATACAGGCCATTCATAGGCGCAAGGGTTATGCAGCTTGTTTGCCAAAGATGCTGTTTATACTTGTGTATAGGAAAGCTCATCATTGACAAATATATTTCAAGGAAAGAATAAAATGTGCTTGAATTCGTTTATGCAGTGCTCTCTCAGCCCGCTTGTAGAACTACTACTGCTCGGCTGTCAAGAGATATCTAGATTAAAACACCTTATATCAAATGATCATTGGAGTATAGAGGAATGCAATTGCTAAAGTAGGGTAAAAATTGCCTGAGAGTAGACTCTCCCTGCAAATAAAACTGCACGTATCCCCTACTCTCTCTCTCTCTCTCTCTTTCTATCTATCTATCTCTCTCTCTCTCAATCACTCTCTCTCTCTCTCTCTCTCTCTCTCTCTCTCTCTCTCTCTCTCTCTCTCCCCCCCCCTTTGCTTCTCTTTATGCCCTATGCCCTTGACTTAGGAGCATCAAGCATGCATTTCACAGGTCGCATCCGTTATCTCTACATGATTTTGGATATGCAAAAGAAAATATTTGACACTTAACCTTTTTCATTTTCCTTGCTCATTTTCCTTGCAGTGTGAGACGCTATTGGCACAAGTGGCCCTGGCTGAGAGACGCATTCCATTGACAATACAGATCGAAGACTATGCATGGGTTCAAGACACTGAGCCCTTGCCTGGACCTATGCGACCAAGAGGTAGACTTTGTGCTTTGCGTAAGCATGCCTGCATTTTGTCTGTGTGAGGTCTACGTGTGATTCAATTCACCAAATTTTGCACGTGGCCTGTGTGACCAGGAGGAAATGCAAGTTGAGCTGATAAAACTTGCAGATTTTTCCAGGCCAACCTTCTTGATCCACATCCAATGTTTATTTAACTGTGTTGTAAGTGTTTTACGGCATCTGTTACCGAAGTGGATCCTTTTCCCTTTTCCTTACTTAACAAGGGGAATGGATTTCACATCCTGCGCAGCAGCTTCTTTGTCCTATTAACTTCAACAAGGCCCTGGTTGTAACCCAACCAGATGCACGGGCAAGGAAGTAGTGTAAGCTTCATTTCACCGCTGAAACTGCAATTCAACAATCCTGTCTATCAAACACGTAGCCACAGGAGTTAAATATGTTGCTACATACTTACTTTCCTACATACTACAACACAAATTTGATGTTTGTCAGCTATTACAACAACGCCTTTTAAATATTTTGCTACATACTACAACACAAATTTGATGTTTGTCAGCAATCACAACAACGCCTTTTAAATATTCTGCTACATACTACAACACAAATTTGATGTTTATCAGCAATCACATCAACGCCTTGGCTTTTGTGCTGCAATAAAAGCGAGAATAAAGAAGCAGCCATGTTGATCAGGTTTTGTTCCCTCTAAATTATTGCTAACAAATAATGATTCCTCTCTGAACAGGTGCTTTGAACCCTTATGCTTGCTGCTTGGTGTCTCTTTGAACATGTGCTGTGACCCCTTATGATTGCTGTTTGATGCCTCTCTGAACAGGTGCTTTGACCCCTTATGATGGCTGCTTGATGCCTCTTTGAAAATGTGCTATGACCCCTTATGATCACTGCTTGATGCCTCTTTGAACAGGTGCTTTGACCCCTTATGATCGCTGCTTGATGCCTCTCTGAACAGGTGCACCAGCCCCTGACGACCATCCAGCGTATGTGTTACAGCAGATGCACCGAATGCGCGTGCCTCTTGAAGAAGATGCTATGACGGAAGAGGAGCACCATGTGCAGGTAATTTAATGTTTGTACCCAAATAGGTGTTGAACCAACGCAAGACCAATAGCTGCAAAGGAATGCAGTGTAATCCTTGTACTCTGAACAGCTGTCGACCTGAAGCAAGAACAAGAGTCGCAAGAGGGGTGCAAGGTAATCCTTGTACCCTGAACAGGTATTGACCCAAAGCAAGAGGAAGAGTGCGCATACGCAAAGGAATGCCGTATAAACAGCTGCAGCAGTTGGTCTTAGTACGCCTGCTGTCAGAAAATAGACAAACGCCTCGATACTGGGGTGGTGTCGTTCACAGAGCAATGCATTGGCACTCAGAGTAAGAAATTACGCAAGGGGTGGAAACTATTTCTCACCTTTGGAAAGGAGCCGCAGTGGTACCACACGTCTCCTCCTGAAGGAAACAATGTAGGGTCATTGGGGATCAGAAAGGTTGCAAGCTTGGCCTCGACCCAAAAGAAAAAAAGCCGGCTCTGGGCATCTCATTCTAAGGTCCTCAGGACACAACAGCTGCACTTAGTATGTGTGGTATAAGAAGGAGATGGTAAGTCACAAAAGGACTGTCATACACAGGCAGACAGACAGACAGGCAGACAGACAATCCCTCCCAAGGGATAATAAGCAGAAATGCCAACAAACACAAAACCCTTTTGCCTTAAAGCCACCCCAGGAGCTGGAATTTATGAAGAGCAGTACCGCAAACACTCAACGTACACAAAGATGTCGCGTCACACAGAAGAAGTAATTTTACCAGAGGGGGTTATCCGAGCAAATGTCCAAACATGCTCCTTTTTGCATGAAAGGGGTAACCACTCTCACGTCAATTCACCTGATTGAACACAATCTAGCTTTACACTGTTGCTGATATTATAAGCTGCCAGAGCATGTGCTCAGATTTAGTTAAGTCGCCCTGCGTAAGGAATGACAGGACTAAATGCACACGTCGTGTACCTGTACCCTATTTAGGTGCTCCCCATGGGGAATGGTGCATACATTTGCATATCTCGCCAACCACTTTCTGTTTTTGCTCCACTGTTTTTGCAATGATCTTGACATATTATAAAGACTCCCAAACACCAAACATCACCCAGTTCGGTGTGCTGGCTGGTCAGATACAGCATACGGCTGCTCAAAAAGTAAGGTTCACACTGTGGCTACTGAGGCAGGTGTCTCAAGTTTGCACGTTTCAATCTTAACTACTTTGAAACTGCATATCAGAGCTGAGCTTGAAATCTGCCAGTTAAGTCCACCTGCCCTAGGAGCATGCAAAAAGTCTACCATTTTGGCCTTCAATAACCCCCTTTGTAATTACGATCTGCGCTAGATAAGCCTGGCCAAACCCTACAAGTACAGTTTATTAACAGTCATACGCAAATGGTGATATCATCCCAAATTTGGAGCAAGTATGTTGAGGTACATATCGAAGGTCTTACACACCATTGGCAGGTCTTACACACCATTGGCATCAGAGACCGTTGTTGTTAGGAAGCTTGTTACTCTCATTATCCGGCGGGTTTGAACGCGCAACCCCTAAGAGCCTGGCCTGCACACAGGCTACTGGGCTTCTATTATTGCCGGGGCAGCTGCTCATGTGTGTACATTTGTTATTGCAGCTGCTCATGTGTGCACATTTGGTTTTGTGCTCATGTGTGCACATTTGGTTTTGTGCTCATGTGTGTACATTTGTTATTGCAGCAGGAATCTTACACCTTCACATTTGTTATTGCAGCTGCTCATGTGTGTACTTTTGTTATTGCAACAGGAATCTTACACCTTCACATTTGTTATTGCAGCTGCTCATGTGTGTATTTTGTTATTGCAGCAGGAATCTTACACCTTCAAAGCTTTATGGTGGATATGTAAATATGGTTTTATTTCGCTTGCATCGTGAGATGCATAGGGCTCTGTCATTATTACCAAAGAGAACACAACAACTCAGAGAAACAGGAGAAACAGGAGAAAACTAAAGACTAAAATATAAAAAGAGGTGAGGGAGGGGGGGAAGTATGCTAGAGAGAGAGTTGTGTTCTCCACGGAATAAAATAATGGAGAAGGGAAGCAGAAACCGGAGAAAACCAGAAAGTGAGAACATCTCACTTTATGCTACACTTCAAGAACCTGAGATCAGGTGTTTCACACTGAACTCATAAGTATTGTGTGGAGCATATGTACGTGTGGTGATATGTAATGCATACAAATATGCAGAGCTGTATGGTATATGATGGATATGATAATATGGTATTTTATGGAGCATATGTACGTGCGGTGATATGCAGTGCTTGTGGATATGCAAAGCCATATGGTGCATATGTAAATAAGGTATTGTGTGGTGTGTATGCAGGTTCCTGGCTGACCTGGTTCATCTGGTTTCACATAAGCACACACACATCTTGCCATGCATGTACACTCGTCTTGCATGCAGCACCTGCGACGTATTGCAGCAGCAGTGGAGATCTGCATCAAAGGAACAAGGAGGGAGCTGGGCACTTCAGGGTCTGGTGCAGCCTCCTCTGCTGCTGCGTGTGAGGCAAGCACGGGTGCCAGAGGCGATGGTGGTGTGGGATCTGCTGCTGGAGTGGGTGGTGGTGGTGGTGGTATGGGATCTGCTGCTGGAGTGGGTGGTGGTAGTGGTGGTATGGGATCTGCTGCTGGATTGGGTGGTGGTGGTGGAGGGTCAAGTGCAGCTCCTGGAAGCTCCTCTGCTGCTGCGTGTGAGGCAAGCGCGGGTGCCGGAGGTGATGGTGGTATGGGATCTGCTGCTGGAGTGGGTGGTGGTGGTGTAGGGCCTAGTGCAGCTCCTGACCGCTCTACTGCTGCTGCGTGTGAGGCAAGAGCGGGTGCCGGAGGTGATGGTGGTATGGGCTCTGCTGCTGGAGTGGGTGGTGGTGGTGTAGGGCCTAGTGCAGCTCCTGACAGCTCTACTGCTGCTGCATGTGGATATGCGGGATCAGGTGCCGGAGGTAGAGGTGGTGATGCAATTTCCCCCGCTGGAATGGAGGGAGATGGTGCAGCTCACGGCAGTCCCTCTGCTGCTGCAAGATTTGCAGGATCTGCAGCGGGTGCTCAAGTTTGTGCTCAAGTCGGTGCTCAAGTTTGTGATGGAAGTGCTGCAGCACCTCCATCATTTAGAGCAGCAGCGCCAGCAGAGCCGGCTGTAGCTCAGGCAAATGGCACAGGGCATCAGGCAGGCAGCAGCAGGCCAGCCGCATTTCGAAGCAGAGTCCCAGGGAAGCCTTCTATTAACTGGAAGACGCCACAGCCCTGCCACGTACCCACGCGGGGACCTGCGTCCTCCTCTATGTAAGCAATTGTGTTTCGTTTGCTTTGTGAGCTGGTGCGTTATGAGATGGTGGTGAAGCTTTCACGCAAGGAAACAAAAATTGATGAGAGGGGTGTCGTTACGCTTTACTCCAAAAACTGGAGCTCAAGTGTTGCACACCGGACCGGCAGTTGTGTGCTCTTTTGTTTTAACAAGGCGGTGGGGTCTTAAAGGATGTGCCCATATCTACATGCCTACATGCGGGTCAGTTTCCTCCTCTGTGTGAGTGTATTCTCCTCCTTGTGAGTGTATTCTCCTCCTTGTGAGTGTATCCTCCTCCTTGTGAGTGTATCCTCCTCCTTGTGAGTTTATCCTCCTCTGTATGAGTGTATTCTTCTCTGTGTGAGTGTATCCTCCTCTGTGTGAGTGTATCCTTCTCCTTGTGAGTGTATCCTCCTCTGTGTGAGTGTATTCTCCTCTGTGTGACTGTAAAGGGCTGGCCAAGGAATTTGCAGGCAAAAAACAATTGCATGTGTACCATTCCTATTTCAATTCAGTTTCATCAAATGTTTTAGGGGGAGATTAGACAGGCCAATCACCCATATTTTTTACACTCGGCCCTTAGTCAGCATTTAGGTTTAGTTTCTAGATGCTGAGAGAAAGGACAAATGTCTATACTAAAGGGAAAGCCGAGTCTGTACGCATCCATACGCATCCAAGAACCCCCTGCCTATACTAAAGAGAAAGCTGAGTCTGTACGCATCCATACGCATCCAAGAACCCCCTGCCTATACTAAAGAGAAAGCTGAGTTTGTACGCATCCATACGCATCCAAGAACCCCCTGCCTATACTAAAGAGAAAGCTGAGTCTGTACGCATCCATACGCATTTAAGAACCCCCTGCCTATACTAAAGAGAAATCTGAGTCTGTACGCATCCATACGCATCCAAGGACCCCCTGCCCGCGGTTGTGCTCGTGGCCTTGGCCGTGGCCGTGGACAGAGGGGGGACTAAACTTGAGTAGGGTTGGTTAGAACCATATATACGTTTTATATACGATATTTTCAGCAGAGAAATCACCAAATATACGGTCATATACCATGGTCATATAAGGTGTATGTATACGGTTCTGGCCAACCCTACACCTGAGCAATACAGGGTACAGGATTCCCCAATTTCTGTATGCAGACAACCTGAGCTGGCTGCTTCTAGACTGATCTGCCTACATTTCAGGGGCCTCGCTTATGTATGAAAAAGTGATGTACCACTGCTGAAAGAAAGAAACGCTGCTGAGTTCAGAGTGTCACATGTTGCACCGCAGCTGTAAGCAAGAGAAATGCAGGCAGTGTAAACGCTACCTGTGTGTCATATCAAGGAGAGGAACCAAAACGAGAGTCTGTTGTAGTCTACTAGGTGATCTGGTGATCTGAGGAAGTGGAGGGTTCTGCTACAGCCTGTACTTACTCACTTGAGGAACCATCCTGTCTTGCAGGTCTGCTGAGCTGTTCTGATCTGGTGATCTGAGGAAGTGGAGGTTTCTGCTACAGCCTGTACTTACTCACTTGAGGAACCATCCTGTCCTGCAGGTCTGCTGAGCTGTTCTGATCTGGTGATCTGAAGAAGTGGAGGGTTCTGCTACAGCCTGTACTTACTCACTTGAGGAACCATCCTGTCTTGCAGGTCTGCTGAGCTGTTCAACAGCTTTGTGGATGCCGACATGAAGGACCTTGACCGCGGCTATGAGGTAAAATGTGTAGGGTTGGCCTGAACCGTATATACACACCGTGTATGACCGTATATTTGGTGATTTCCCTGTAAAAAATACCGTATATACACCGTATATATATGGTTCTGGCCAACCCTAAAAATGTGTTATGTGCACCCCAAACAAGGCGCTCAAGTATCGCGTTGCCGAGCCTGTTCACGCATCCTCTACAGCAGTGAAACTGTCCTGTAAGGTGGGCAATTTGAGTGTCTTATTGAGTGTCTTATTGACCGTTTCCTTGAGAGCACACACACACACAATATCAAACCAAGCAGTTCCTGTATTTCTTGTCACCAGTCACACCCTTCATCATATTGCCGAGCCTGTTCACGCATCCTGTATTTATTGTCACCTGTCTCACCAGTCACACCCTTCATCACATTGCTGAGCCTGTTCACGCATCCTGTATTTATTGTCACCTGTCTCACCAGTCACACCCTTCATCATATTGCTGAGCCTGTTCACGCATCCTGTATTTATTGTCACCTGTCTCACCTGTCACACCCTTCATCATATTGCCGAGCCTGTTCACGCATCCTGTGTTTCTTGTCACCTGTCACACCCTTCATCATATTGCCGAGCCTGTTCACGCATCATGTGTTTCTTGTCACCTGCTGTCACACCCTTCATCATATTCATCATCCCTGTGTTGCTCTTGAGCCCTGTCCATGGAGAGCTGAATTAGAGGATCCCTCCCGAACCCTAAATTATAAACCCGAAACCCTAACCCTAACCCTAAACCTAAACCCGAAACCCTAACCTAAAACCCTAGCCCTGACCCTAAACCCTAAACCCTACACCCTACACCCCAAGGTATTGCCAAGTGTCATGCTCAGGACGCGACTGCCACTATCCTGGAATCCTAATTTGCAGGTCTTTGAGTTTGCGTACAAGGTGTACAAAGCGATGAGCGCCGCCACTACCACCACTACCACAACTGGAGGGCACGAACCTCTGAGTCAAATTCCCCCAATGGTAAGCAACCCAATATGATTACTGCACACACACAAAGGCAACACACAACCACACACGCACACACACGTAGCACACAAACACACACACACATACACACACACGTACACACACGCACACACACGCACACACATGCACGCACACACACACACACACACACA